>OGZR01000133.1_pt1 | contig 48539 bp, 33 predicted proteins | sample 1576851 | NCBI WGS metagenome assembly OGZR01 (sample SAMEA3541492, study PRJEB24748) | human gut metagenome | biome: human gut; feature: human-associated habitat; material: faeces | place: China | collected 2012
CGGCGAGGAAACGCTGGTGGGGCTGTTCAACTTTACCGAGTACCCGGCAGGGGCCAGCCTTGACGCATTAGGCGGAAATTACCGCACTGCCGATGGTCAGTCCGTCTGGCTGGCGGATGTCGAACTGGAACCCTATCAGGCACTGCTCGTGAAGAATGTATAAGTCTTGAGGCAGACATATATCCCCGTTCGGCTACGCCATCCATGCAGGTGGTTATGAAATGATTGTCAGGCAGGTTTACGTTTATGCCTTTTACGATAGGGCGAGCCATTCCTATGCCGACTGCCACCGCCTGACGGACGGCAAAGTAGATGCCCGCACCTTGGCTGCCTGAATTTCTGCCTATCCGCAGTTGACTACCATTTGACCACTACTGTGCAGTAGCACTATAAAACGCCGAAAAAGCCTGTTGTGATAACCGACAACAGGCTTTTTCTTGTTTTGGGAGCCGCTGTGCAGAACCGACAAAATTTACGTTTCATCGACGGTCTATACCGTCCTGTCGTAGTTCTCCGACCCGGAAGGCCAGAGGTTCGAATCCTCCCGGTCGCACCATAAGCCTGTGACAAAAAAGATGTCGCGGGCTTTTCTCTTTGCTGTATCGTCGAAAATTAGCAGTTTCACCACACAATTTTGGGACGCGGTTTTACAGTGTTGTCCAACCATTTTAGGGCGGTTTCCCCAACTTGATGCCCACTTTCCCTGCCGCTTTCTGGAATTTGGCAGGAGAAGGGGCAATTTTTTTGAGAAAAACAGAATAAATCCTGCTGTTTTCAGAATGTTTCAATTTCCCCGCAGCCAATTTCCCATTGGCTGCGGGGTTTTTCCGTTTTTTTGCAGTTGCTGGCAAAATGGGAACTGCCCGCACTTTCATTCCGTTCCCCATTATGCGAATGTGTGGCGGGTTCTCAAATCGGATATCTTCTATGTAAAGACTGCAAATTTCTGATACACGTGCGGCGGTGTCATACAATACGCATAACCCGTAAGACCTCGCCGCCCTGTGTACCGGCGGACAAAAACGGTGCAGTGGACCATTTTTGTGAAAGGCACATACCGCGTTGTAACAAAATGTGATTATTCTTTCTCGCTTCGGTGCAAAGAAACAAAATGATACAATAAATTGAAAAAGGGCGACCTTTTGTCATTGTGGAATACAAAGGAATAATCTATCATTGAATTGTTGGAATTGCACGAATTCGGGCTTTGTTGGTTGAGAATAACTGATGAAATGACAAGGAGGATAATAATGCTCAAGTCTGTCCGTGTGAAAAATCCGGACGCAATTACACTGCGGGACTGTTTCGGCGCAACGGCGCTGTCTACTGTAAATGGTCTGTGTACCGTGTTTATGTCCAGTATGTTTATGCAGTATATGACCGACTACGCCGGGCTGGGCGCTATGGGGGCGACCTTGGCTACATCGCTTCTTCTGTTTGCGCGGATCTTTGATGCCGTGGATGATCCCATTCAGGGATTTTTGATGGATCGCGGAAAACGGACCAAAATCGGAAAGTACAAACCCTTTTTTCTCCTCAGCATACTGCTGACTGGCATTGGCTGTGTATGTCTCTATTCGTTCCCGTCCGAGTTTGCGTCCAAGCCCGTACTGGTTGTTGTGTGGGTTATCGTTTTCTACTTTTTGTTTGATGTGGGAACATCCTTTTATAAGGACAATCTTTTGTTCCGAACGATGACCAATGATCCCAACGAACGTTCCAAGCTGGTTATCGGACCGCGGGTTTGGACCATGATCCTGGGCGTCGTTACGTCCGCCTTTACAGCTGTGCTGGTTGCGGTCAACGAACACGTGGGCAACTATCACGACTCGTTTGCCATCCTGATCACCGGTATTGTTGGTGCAGCGATGGTGCTCTCCCTTATTGGCTGGTTCCTTGTCAAGGAAAAGCACAGTGTGCAGGAAGAAGAGGCAGAGCCGGTAAAGTTTAAGGACTTCTTTCTTCTGTTCAAAGAGAACAAGCCGATGGTGGTCTACTATTTGAAAGGCATCTTTTCCGGTTTTATCTGGTCCCTTATTTTTGCCACGCCTGCGTATTACATAAAATGGGGATTCTGCACGGATTTGACCACCGGCGTCACAAACATGGAGCAGTATGGTGTCCTCAACGGCATTTCTTCCATGATGATGCTCATACCGCTGCTGGTTGGTGCAGTTATTGGTCGTCCGCTCTTGAAGCTCTTTAAGAACAACCCGATCAGAATGACTTGTTTCCTTCTGGTTGTGCAGTCTGTCGGCGGGGTGGTCCTGTTTACTACCCAGATGGCGGGTCTGCTTACGAAGGTTCCTGCGCTGTTCTTCGTCACCCTGTTCATCATGGCAGTGGGGGTGGGAACTGACTTTGTCCCGCAATCCATGGTGGAAATGGAGATTATGGACTACAACATTTATAAAACCGGCAAGGATCGTTCTGCCTTGACAATGGTTGTCGGCGGTTTCATTGTCAAAGCCCAGGCAGCGCTTTCGGCTGCAATTATTGGCGCTGTGCTCATGTCAATCGGCTACAACGTGGATCCCGTCACCTCCGAATACATGGGGGAACTGTCGCAGATTCCGACCATGCTCAATTGGTTTATCGTTATCATGGGTCTTGTTCCTGCCATCCTCGGCGCATTGTCGGCTTTGATCCTGCGGACATACCCGATCAAGGACGATGAGCGCCGAAAAATCCGGGAATGTCTGGATCGCCGCAATGCCGGGTAAGGATCATTCCTCCGCAATATGGCGGCGGTATTCCAATGGGGTGAGGCCGTACTCGCGCCGAAACACTTTGTAGAATTGCGTTCTGTTCTCATAGCCCATGGATGCCGCAATCTGGCAGACCGGCAGCTCTGTGGTTCTCAGAAGCCGCGCCGCCTCGGCCATCTGTACCTTTTGACAGTACGCTTTCAGAGTGTATCCGGTGTTTGTCTTGATGATGCGAGATATATGCTCGCAGGAGTAGTTAAGTGCCTCCGCCAGATTGGTCCGCTGGATAGCCCCGTGGTGAGTTTCAATCAGTTTCTTGACCTGTTCCGCCGTCAGCAGTTCTTGACTGTTCCTCAGCGAAATGTGTGTTGCTTTGTATATGTCAGGATTCTCCAAGGCGGCAAACAGCCGGAGCAGAGAGGAATAAACGTCAAACTGGTATCCGATCCGCTTGACCGTAAAGGCGCGAATCAATTCCTGGGTGAGCTGCGGGATCGTATCTGCTCCTAAAAGGGTAAAGTCCAGATAGTCCTTTTTATAGTCGGCACGTTCCGACAGATTGTCGCTGAAAAACTGATTGAGAATGCTTTTGTACTGAAAGGGCGGCGGAAATGATTTGGGCCACTGTGTCAGCAGAGAGGCATCGATGCCGATGTAAACGATATCCGCATTCGACATATCTGTTTCGCGATGCATGGTGTTTCGATTGAGGAGACAAAGGTTCCCTTGCGTATAGGTGGTCTCGGCCCCCTCGATCATCACCCGGACTTGACCCCGCTGCACATACATCAGCTCAAAAAAATTATGTTTGTGCATGTAGGTCTCATGAAAGAATTCGTGTTTGTTCGGGGTGTGAACGCAAAAGGACCATGCATCCATATAGTTGGAAAACAGATACTCCTGAGGCTTCTGGATGCTGGTTACAATGGACAACGGAGAAAAATAGTCCCGTTCGGCCGTATGGTTGCGAAGATAGTTCGGACCATGGCTGCCGGTCTGGTTCCGCATTTCATCAATGCTGTCAAAAAACAGATGTTCCATGCGAGCATCCCCCCTTTTTATGGCAGTATAGCATGGAATTGAGTATAGTATAACATGAAATTGAGTATTTTTGAAGGAGGAAGTATCTGTGAAGCGGCAATGCTATAACCCCTATCTTCCCAGTTGGGAATACATCCCGGATGCTGAGCCGAAGGTGTTTGGTCAGCGGCTGTACATTTATGGGAGCCATGATCTCTTTGGTGCCAAGGAATACTGTGAGGGCGATTACGTATGCTGGTCGACCCCGGTAGAGGATCTTTCCGACTGGCGGTATGAAGGCGTAATCTTCAAAAAGCAAGATACGCCGTGGAATAAAGAGAACCTGTCCTACTATGCACCGGATGTGGTGCGCGGCACAGACGGACGGTACTACCTTTACTATTCGGTGGCCAATACGTCGATCACATCGGTCGCTGTGTGTGACAAACCTGCGGGAAAATACCAATATTTGGGCGATGTTCACTTCCCGGACGGGCGAGTCTACGGCTCAAAGCCGGAGGATTGGTTTATGTTTGACCCAGCCGTTCTGGTGGATGATGACGGGCGGGTGTTTCTCTACGTGGGCAGCGGGCAGAAATCCAATGGACAATTCGGCCACGAGATCAAGGGGCTGTTTGTGATGGAACTCAGCTCTGATATGCTGACCATCATCAGCGAACCAACCATCATCATGCCGGCGGATTTTAATCCCAAGAAGCCGAACTATTGGGAAGGACCCTCTATCCGTCACATCGGTGAGTGGTATTATCTGGTCTATCCGGCCACGGACATCACCGGTCTCAATTACGCAATGAGCCTGTTCCCCGACAAGGGATTTATCCACAAGGGACCGATCCATTCCTCAAGTGATATCGGTCTGGAGGGAAGAAAGCTCATGAATGCGGCATATCCGATGGGGAACAGCCACGGCGGTATGGTATGCGTCCACGGGCAATGGTATATATTTGACCACCGAACGACCAATGGCGCCAAACGAAACCGGCAGGCGGTAGCTGAGCCCATTGAGATCCGTGAGGACGGGACCATCCGCATGGTGGAGTCCACGAGCTGCGGATTGAATGGCGGCCCTTTGAAGGGAATCGGGACCTATCCGGCCTACATTGCCTGTGTCCTGCACCATGCCGGAATGTTTGGTCTGCGCAACCCGATGGACGGACCCGAGATCACCCAGGATGGTCCGGACTACGAGCCGCCGGAGCCCGCGGAACGGGAAGTGACCATAGAGACAGAGAGCGCGGCACCAAAGGCGTATATTTCCAAAATGAAGAATGGCAGTATTACCGGTTTCCGATATTTTGATCTGAGTGAAAGCACCCACATTGCTGTAACGGTTCGCGGCGCAGGCGGCGTGCTGGAACTCTTGCCCGGGGAAAAGGACCCTGTCATAGCATCCATTCCCCTTGCCGGGACGGCCGACTGGACAACCGCCGGAGTAAAATTCGATGCCGGACGTCTGGCGTTGGAGAGCGGGCGCCCCCTGGATTCCTGCCCGCTGTATTTCCGGTATAAGGGAAAGGGAACGCTTGACATCTTGAGTATTACGTTGGCATAAAGGAGGATAACGATGGACTGGACACCAATCTGGCACCAAGCCGCGGCCCCTGCCTTCGCGATGGGCTTTTTGGCGGGCAAGAAAAAAACAGTGGTGTATTCTGTGATATCCCAGGTTTCGGGCGAGAAACTTCGGGTCCGTTTCTCCAACCACTATGGAAAGAAACCCTACACCATTGGGGGACTGACCGTGTGGGCACAGGGAGAGATGCATACCGTCACGCGGGACGGCAGCTGTGTTTTCACAGTCCCTGCGGGGGAAAGCTGCTATTCGGATGCGTTGACGCTCCCAGTGACGATGGGGGAAGAACTGGAAATCAGACTCTACTATGCATCCAAGGTCATGGACAGCAATATGATCGAGGAAAATGCGGTAAGCTACCCGGGAAATCATACGACGGACAAGGAACTGCCCCCACCCCGGCGGGAAAAGTATATGGAACAGTACAGCCTTTATGAGGCGATTCCCGGGATGGATCAGATCGAGGTGTTTACCGGTCAGCCTTCCAAAATCATCGTAGCGTTCGGGGACAGTATAACGGCTATGAACCGCTGGGTAAAACCGTTGCAAAGGCGTCTGTTCGATGCGTATGGCGGTGACTACGCACTGATGAACGCCGGAATCGGCGGGAATTGTCTGCTTTATGATATCCCGGGTCTGATGGGCGTTTCCTACGGGGAAAAAGGGGTGTCCCGCTTTGAGCGCGATGTACTCCGCTTTTCAGAACTCTGCGGCGTGATTTTGGCGTTGGGGGTCAATGATGTGGCCTACTATTCCCAAAAGACAGGGGCGGTCATCTCGCTGGAACAATATGGTTCTGCCGTAACCGATATTGTGGATCGGCTTCATAAGGCCGGTGTCCGGGTGATTGCCCAGACGCTTCCGCCCCGCAGCGGTTTTGTGAAAAAAGGCTATACCCCGGAGATGGAGGCGCTGAGAGGCAGCATCAATGAATGGATCCGAGATAGCGCGCTGTTCGATTATATGGTTGATGCGGATGCACTGCTGCGCGATCCGAAGAATCCTTCGTTCACCGACGAGCGTTATCACCAGGGGGATCACCTGCACCCGAATCAGGCCGGAGGAATGCTGCTGGCGCAGGCGTATGATTTGCAAAAGCTGACAGGGGAGGCGTAGGCATGGGGAAAAAGTATTTCACACTCAGCTTTGATGATGGACTGGAGCAGGACAAACGGGTGATCCAACTCATGAGGCAATACGGGCTCAAAGGAACCTTCAACCTCAATGCCGGTCTGTTTGGCACCCGCGGCGAGGTGAAGGGGCTTGGAACCTTCTCTTTTCAGGATTGCCCCGAAGGCGTAAAGCACAAGTGGCCATTTTCCTATGTGCAGCACAACCGAATCCCACAGGACGAGGTGCGCCAGGTCTATGAGGGAATGGAGATTGCCACCCATGGCTTCCGGCATGAACCGCTGGGGGTTGTCAGCGAGGATGAAATGCGCGCATCGGTGGATGCGGACAAGGCCGCGCTGGAAAAAATCTTCGGCACCACGGTCGTGGGGCACGCCTATGCGCAGGGTTCAACCTCGCCGGCTGTTCAGGCGTATCTGAAGGCGCAGGGGTATCAGTATGCCAGAGTGGTCTTTCCCTCCGGCGGCTTTGCGTTCCCGGATAATCCGATGAACTTTCGGCCTTCCTCCTCGCTGATTCTGAAAAATGCCGTGAAACTGGTGGAGCGTTTCAAATGTGAGGAACCCGGAGAAAAGGATCTGCTGTTGTTCCTGTGGGCACACAGTTATGAAATGGACTACGAAAAGGGAAACGCCAGTTGGTATGCTTTGGAGCGGCTTTTTGAATCGATCGCAGGCCGAAACGATATCGTATATTGCACAAACAGCGAAGCGTTCGCGCATATTTAAGGAGAGCAGGAAAGTGAAAAAGAAAGATTTTAACCGAGGTTGGCTATTTGGCGCCGTGGGAAAGGAACAGTCTATGCAGCCGGTCACACTTCCCCACGATGCCATGCTGTACGAGAAACGCTCGAAGGATGCGGCAACAGCGGGAGCATGCGGATACTTTCCCGGCGGGGCCTATGTCTACGTTAAACGGTTTCTTGTGCCTGAAACGTGGCGGACACAGTCCGCTGTGCTGGAATTTGAGGCAGTTTATCAAAACGCGCAGGTGTTCGTGAACGATGCGCTTGTGGCTGAACAGCGGTACGGGTATACCAACTTCTTTGTGGTGCTGGACCCACAACTGAAGTATGGCGAAGAAAATGAAATCAAAGTAATCGCGGACAACTCGTCGGTACCCAATTCCCGTTGGTATTCCGGCAGCGGAATTTATCGCAGCGTAAACCTCTTCCTGGGTGATAAGAGTCATATCCGCCCGGATGGACTGCTCGTCTCCACCTCCGGAAACGATGCGGCCCATGTGAAAGTTTCGGTCACCGGTGGTGATACGGTCAGAGTCTCTGTTCTGGATGGTGAAAAGGTGGTAGCGCAGGCCGAAACTGCGGTCAAGGAAGGCACTGCGTCGGCGGACATTCCCGTTTCCCAGCCGCGGCTTTGGGACGCGGAACATCCCGAACTGTACCAATGCAGAGCGGAACTGCTGAAAAATGGTGAGATGGTGGATGAGGCGGACGCCTGGTTTGGATTCCGTACCCTTAGCTGGAGCACCAGAGGATTTTTTGTAAACGGCAAGAAAACGCTGTTCCGTGGCGCCTGCGTCCACCACGACAATGGTATTCTGGGCGCATGCTCTTTTGAGGATGCCGAGTTCCGCCGTGTCCGTCTGCTCAAGGAGGCCGGTTTCAACGCGATACGTTCCGCCCACAACCCTGCCTCCAAGGCGCTGTTGGATGCCTGTGACCGGCTGGGTCTGTATGTCATGGATGAATTCTGCGACAACTGGCTGGTACATAAAAACCCCTACGACTATGCGGACCGGGATTTCCGCGCATGGTGGCAGCAGGATCTCACAGCTATGGTCATCAAAAACTACAATCATCCCAGTGTGGTCATGAACTCTATCGGAAATGAAATCTCCGAACTGGCTATGCCCGAAGGACAGGAGTACTGTAAAAAATTGGCAGTCCTGGCACGAAAGCTGGACCCGGACAAAGCAGTGACGATGGGGGTCAACCTGATGCTGTGCAGTATGTCGGCCAAGGGCGGCGGCATATACGGCAACAAAAAGAATGGGAAAGAGAATCAAAACGGCAGTCAGACGATGGACAATGTTCCCACCAGTGCCTTCTTCAACATGCTGATGAACCTGGCCGGGGGTATGATTGAAAAAATGGCCGCCAAACCTGCCGCGGACGATGCCACAAAGGTGAGTTTCTCTTATCTGGATATTGGCGGTTACAACTATGCCGCGTCCCGATACGAGAAGGACGGTACGCTCCATCCCGACCGCGTCATTGTCGGGTCCGAGACCCTGCCCAAGAACCTGTATCATAACTGGCAACTGGTGAAAAAATTCCCCTATGTCATCGGCGACTTTATGTGGACGGGCTGGGATTATCTGGGAGAGGCGGGTATCGGTACCGTCCGTTACAAAAGTTTCAAAAATCCCGGTCAGGACGCGCCCATCATCTCCGCCGGCTGCGGCGTGATCGACATTTGCGGAAAGATTCGCCCCGAGGTACAGTGGAACCGGCTGATCTGGGGGCTGGACCATACCCCTGGCATCGGCGTAGAACCGTATACCCACGCAGGGGAGACCGGCTCCGAATCCATGTGGCGTGACACAGACGCAGTGGCAAGCTGGTCCTGGGCCGGCTGTGAAGGCAAAAAAACCAAGGTCACGGTCTACTCTGACGGCGAAACGGCGGAACTCATTGTCAACGGGCATTCCTATGGCAGAAAAAAGACGAAGGAATACAAGGCTGTCTTTAAACGCGTTGTCTATGAGCCCGGTACCATCACCGCAATCAGCTACGATGGCGAGGGAAAAGAACAGAGCCGCACTTCCATGAAGACAGCTGTAGGACCTGCCGAACTGCGTGTGGTGGCCGACCGGAGCACCTTGCAGGCAAAAACGCAGGATTTGGCCTACATCAGCATTGACCTGACGGGGGCGGATGGCATCACAAAATCTTCTGAGGATACTGCGGTCACGGTGGAGGTTGACGGTGCCGGAACGCTGCTGGCCCTTGGTTCTGCACGTCCTAACATGGGGGAAAACTTTTTCTCCGATACCCACACGACCTACTACGGCAAGGCATTGGCCGTGGTCCGCGGCGGCGATGCCCCCGGAAAGATTACGGTCACGGTGAAAGCAAAAGGCCTGCCGGCCAAAACGCTTGAATTGGAGGTAATCTGAGGAAAAGGCATGCAGATACAGCGTTCGCCTGTCCAAATCACGCCCGGTCAGGATAATGTCAGCATTCTTGCTCGTTCGCTTGCGCTGCATGACCCATGTGGTGTCCGCTGCACCCATCAGACCATTGGAACCGGAAATCTGGTCGAATGGGTCAGATGCTGCCTGTTTACGCAGATGGTGAATCAGCAGAATACAGATGCCGTACTTGGCTGCAAGGGATTTCAGCGCACTAACGTCCTTGTAGTCACTGGCGTACATACTGCCGCTTTGGTCGCAGGAACGGACTTTCTGCAAGGTATCAATGACTACCAGCCCGGTATCCGAATGGTTGTAAAGAAAGCTGGTAATCTGTTCCTCCAAGCCTTGTCCAATTCCCGGACATTCGGTTTGCAGAATCAGCTTTTCCGGCGTATCCTAGCTGCCCACAAGCCGGAACAGGCGCTCCTGCAGGCGGTTGAAGGTATCCTCCAACGAAAGATACAGCACGGTGCGCGGCTCAATTTCCCGACCCCACACAGGCTTACCCTGTGCGACCTGCAGGCAAAGCCATAGCGTCAGCCAGCTTTTGCCCGCCTTGCTGGGACCTGCAAACAGAGCCAACCCAGCGGGAAGCAAGCCGGGGATAATCCACTTGGTGGGTGGAATCGGCGTGGACAGTAAATCTTCGGCGGAAATCACTTTCGGTAATTTTGTAGTGTACATAGCACCACCCTTTCTTTATAACATCTTGTTTCAATTATCTCATATTAACGATATTTTGTGTGTATCGGATTGTACTCTACAGTAGTAAGTTGTACGCACTGGACTGCTACACAGCCCCAAAAACGCCCCAAACGGCGTTTTTCTCTCGCAGCCGGTATCCGTGTGCGATTTGCTGCAGCCGCCCCACACAGGGCGCGGTATGCGAGTGAATCAGGTTTGATTCACTCTGGAGGTCCGCGGGCATAATGAACACTTCTTTTTGCCATTTGCTCATCTCCTTTTTTGTTGTTTCGTGTAACCCTTTTGAATACACCTTCCGGGGAGAAAAAAGAGGCCCGGAGAACTTTACCGATTTTGGTAAAGCCCTCCGGGCCTCTTATCTATTTCTGTTCTGGCGTAAGGGTACACCTTTCCCACAAATCTTGATGGAAATTCAATAAAAACTGCCCACAATTGAGAAAATCGTAACATTTTTCGACTGCGGGGGGTTGGGGTTCACCCCAAAAATGCGTTGTGATATCCAAACGCTATGCTTGCGTTACAGTTCCGCAGAGGTGCGGCAGAGGCTTTCAGCCTGCAATCCCCGGAAACACTCTCGTCAGCGAAAGTGAGTCCAAACTGGATTTCCACTGTATGCGCTCGTTATCCATTGTTTTGCTCCTTAATGCTCTTGCGGTAGGCGGCGGGGGTCTTGCCGTAGTAGCGGCTGAACACCTCGTTAAAATAGCGGTAGTCCTTGAAGCCGACCTCCTCGGCAATTTCGTAGCTGCGCTTATCGCTGTTTAACAGCAGCTCCAGCGCGTGTTCCATCCGCACGCGGTTTAGGTAATCCTTGAAATTCTGCCCCAGCTGCTTTTTAAAATAGCTGCTGAAATAGAACGGATTCATATGGATATGCTTTGCCAGCACCTCCAGCGTCAGGTTCTCGCGGTAGTGCGCGGCAATATAGTCGGTCACCTTTTGAATGTCCTTATGTTCATTTTTCTTGACCTGCCCGGCCATCTGGCCGTACAGCTCCTCCAGCGATTTTTTGAACAGCGCTTCCAGCGCCGGGTAATCGGCGGTCTCGCGCGCGGCATCCAGCAGGTCGCTGCTGCCGCCCGCGCACTGCACACCGGAGCGTTCCAGCCGCGCCTGCACCATGCGCCGGCAGACAAGCAGGTGGTAGACAGCTGCATCGGCGCGGCCATCGGTGATGGGCGGAACAGCGGCCAGCAGGTTTTCCACCGCACGGTTGAAAATCTCCCGGTCTGTCTCGACAAAGCTGGCAGCCACGGCCTCCTGCAGCGGATGCAGGGCGGCGGTGTCGGCAGGGGCCTCGCCAAACGGCGGTGCATCCATCGCAAGCACGGTATCCGGTAAGCGGTCGGCAAAATAGAACCAGCGGCAGGCATCGCGGCAGGGGGCGGTAAAGGTCGGCACGGCGCTCATCTCGGCGGTAACGGGGCTGCACACAAAGCCGACCTTGCACCGGGTGCGCTGCTCCAGCAGGGCCTGCGCATCGTGCAGCCAGCCGGTTGCCTGCGCCTGCGTCATGTTGACCAGCAGCAGGTAGCACTGCCCTTTTTTCTGGAATGCCGTCCCCTGCCCGGTCTGGCGGCAGAGGGTGTCCAGCTGGCCGAAGATCGAAAACTCGATCAACTGGCGTTCCATGGCGTTTCTGGCGGTCAGCCCCAGCGGCTGAACGGCCGTCAAAATATAGCTGGCCGGCTCCATCTCGGCCACCCGGCTGAACGCATCGGAGTAGCTGCCCGTGTCGGAGGCCGAGGCCGGGGCGCTGTGATCCGGCTGCACCGGCAGGCATTTTTCCACCGCGCGCAGCAGGTCATCCTTTTTGACAGGCTTTAACAGATAGTCCACCGCACCGTAGCTGAGGGCATCGTGCGCGTAGGAAAAATCCTGAAACCCGCTGATGAAGATGACCTTCGTGCGGCTTTGGGCGGTGTGCAGCGCCTTTAAAATTTCAATGCCGGTCTTGCCGGGCATCGAGATGTCCAGCAGTGCCAGATCCGGGCTTTGGGCAAAGATCTCCCGCAGGGCGTCGGCGCCGTTTTCGCAGGTTGCGCAGATCTCAATGCCAAGCTGCGCCCAGTCAATCAGCATCTGTAAGCCGCGGATGATGACCGGCTCATCGTCCGCAATGAGCATTTTCAGCATAGAGGTTCCTCCTGTGCAAGGTTTTGCAGGTCTGCGGGGATGGTGACCTTGACGACCGTTCCCACACCAGGTGTGCTGTACAGCGTAATGCCGTAGTCGCTGCCGTAAAGGTAGCGCAGCCGGTCATGGACATTTTTCAGTCCGATGCTCGCCCACTCATAATTTTCTTTATGGCCGGGCTGGTCACTGTCCAGCAGGGTGTACAGCTTATTCAGTGCGTCCTCGTCCATGCCGACGCCGTTATCCATGACCGTCAGGGTGACGGTGTTGCCAAGCCGCTCGGCCATAAGCTGGATATGCCCCGGGCCGTCCATCGGCTTAACGCCGTGGATAAAGGAATTTTCCACGATGGGCTGCAGAATCAGCTTGGGAATCAGGATATCTTCCAGATGTGCGCAGTCGTAGGAGAAGGTAACCTTGTTGCTGAACCGGCAGTTGAGCAGATAGATGTATTTTGTCAGAATATCCACCTCGCGCCCCAACGGCACAAGGTCGTTGACGGTGCCGATGACATAGCGTATCTGGTCGCTCAGCGCCTCGATCATATCGGCCACCATCGGGTCGTTGCGGCCGACAGCGGTCATGCGGATGACCTCCAGCGTGTTGTACAAAAAGTGGGGGTAGATCTGGCTTTTCAGCGCGTTCAGCTCCGCCTCGGTCTGCTTGATTTTAGACAGATACACTTGTTTTGTGTAGGTGTCCAGCTCGGCGCTCATCTGGTTAAAGCGCTCGGTCAGATCACTCAGCTCATCGTTGCCGGTCACAGGGATGCGACCGGTAAAATTACCGGACTCGACCTCGCCCATGTGCTGCATAATGGTGCGGATGGGCTGGGTCAGCTTGCGGGAGAAAAACATCGAGCCGATGACAAGCGCGGCCACAGCCAGCGCGACCACCAGCCACACAGCCCGCTGCATGGCGCGGATCTGCGTTTCGATGGGGGTGCGGCTCTGGCTGCACCAGACGGTCAGCCCGTATTCGGGGATCGGCTCGGACAAGAGCATCGTACCGGCAGGGGCTGCCGCCGTCACATCCAGCGTCTCCCCCACAAGCGCCGTGTCGGAGGAAAAATAGCAGTGCCCGGCCTCGTCCGTGACATAGACGGTGCCGCCGTCGGTCAGGTTCAGCGTGGCAAACAGCTTATCGAACACATCGGTGCGCAGGTCCAGAAAGAGCGTACCCAAGTATTTTTCGTGCCCGACTGCGCCGGTAATATCGTAATAGTTGCGCCCAACGGTAAAGACATACGGCGTGCGTGAGCCGCGAAAGCCGATGTAATCCAGCGCATGGGTGGGCACAAGCACCATTTTGCGGCTTTCGGTGTCCCAATGCTCAAAATCCACCGCCCGCAGATACGCCTCGCTGTCAAACAGGGAGTTGTTGTAGTTTCCCAGCTGGTAGCTGACCACCTTGGCTGCGCCCGCCGGGGCATAGATAAAGTGGGAGGCCTCAATATCGGCGTCCGTCATATTCAGATAGTGCAAAAACAGCCCCATTTCGCGGCGGATGCTGTCAGCGACATTGTCCGCATCGGCAAAAACCTCGCCGGACAGGATTTTGCGCAGGTTGTCGTAATTGTCGTAGTCGTAAGAAAAATCCCCCTGAGAGGAATAGTTGTAGTAATAGCAGAATTTCGACAGGTCTGTATAGGTATCCAGCCGGGCGCGAATGGAATAGGCCGAGTAGGCGATCGCATCCTGATAGGCGTCCTCCAGACTGGCGCGGTACTCGGTCAGCATACGGCTTTGCAGCACGGTGACCAGCAGCACAATGGGCACAATGCCCAGCAGCATGATAACGGCTGTGAACTTGGCAAACAAACTGACGCGGTGCGGACGGCGCAGCGTATCCATAACAAAACCTCACGATGCAGCAAAAGTGGGTGCGGGCGCAGTGCCCACACCCAATTTTAGCATATTACGGCCCGTTTTTAAAGTTTTTTCCCCCCATGGGGGGAAGGCTTCTTTCCTTTTTACCCCTTCGCGGCGCCGGACATGATGCCCTTGACAAAATATTTCTGCAGGCTGACATAGATGATCAGTGCAGGCACAAGGGAGATCATCGTACCGGCAAAAACAATATCCCAGCGGGCGGTATACTGACCGACAAAGGAGTAAACGGCAACCGTAATGGTCTTGGCCTGGTTGGAGGGCAGTGCCAGATACGGCATCAGGAAGTCGTTCCAGATGCCCAGACCGTTCAGCACGACCAGCGAGGCGGTGCAGGGTCCCAGCAGGGGGAACACCACGCGCCAGAAAGCCTTGAACTCGGTGCAGCCGTCGATCTTGGCGGCCTCCTCAATGTCGATGGGAACGCCCTTCAAAAAGCTGGTGTACAGCAGCGTGCCGAAGGCGACAGAGCCGGCGATGTAGCAGATGACGGGACCCCACAGCGTGCCGTAGATATGAAAGACCTTCATCTCCTTGAACAGCGGGAACATATACAGGTGGAAGGGGATCATCATACCGGCGGTAAAGTAGGCGTAGACAAACTTAGTGGCCTTGCTGTTGTGGCGCTCAATGGCGTAGGCAGACAGCGGCACGACCAGAATGATCAGCACCTCGCTGACAACGGTCAAAAATACCGTGTGCCAGATGGCGGTGAAGAAGTCGGTCTTGGCAAACAGGTCCTTAAAGTTCTGCAGATACAGCTCGGAGGGGAAAGCAAGGGGCGCTTTCAGGATCTCGCCGTTGCTCTTAAAGGCGGAGATAACGGCGAAATAGACCGGGTAGACGAACAGGACAGCCAGAATGACCGTGACGATAAAGCAGACGATGGGGGCAATTTTGATTTTTTTCTTAGGCGTGGTGTTTGTTGCCTGTACAGTTTGCGTTGCCATTACAGCTGCACCTCCCGTTTGCGAAGAATTGCGGACTGGATGTTGTTCAGGATCAGAATGATGAACAGCAGCACCACGCCGACCGCTGTGCCGTAGCCCTGACGGCCCTCGCCAAAGCCGGACTTATACAGCAGGTAGACGATGGTCTCTGTCGCAAAGCCAGGGCCGCCGTCCGTCATAACGGCGATCTGGTCAAAGACCTTCAGACCATTGATCAGCGACAGCGTAAAGCAGATGGTGAAGGAGCCGGAGATCAGCGGCAGCGTGATGAAGCGGAACCGCTGCAAAGCGGATGCACCGTCGATGGTGGCGGCCTCCTGCACATCCTGCGGCACGCCCTGCAGGGCTGCCAGATAGATGATCATGTAGTAGCCGACACCCTTCCAGATCATGACCACGGCCACCGCCCAGATGGCGATATCGGCGTTGCCGAGCCAGTCCTGCTTGAGTGCGCCGAGACCGATCATATCCAGCACCTTGTTGACGGGGCCGAAGTTGTAGCTGTACATGATCTTCCAGATAAAGCCGGAAACGATGCCCGAAAGAATGACCGGCAGGTAAAAGATGGCACGGAACAGATTTTTGCCCTTGATGACATTATCGACCAGCAGCGCCAGACCGAGAGCCAGTGCATTTTCACAGATCGAGATCACAACGGTGAGCAGAGCGGTGTTTTTCAGTGCGTTGCCGAAGCGGGCGTTGGTAAAAATCTCTTTGTAGTTGTCAAAGCCGATGAATTTGATATTGGGGTTGATGCCGTCCCACGAGGTAAAGCTGTAATAAAAGCTGGATATCGTAGGCACGATCAAGAACACCGTAAACAGGATGAACGCAGGCGCAATGAACAAAAACGCCGTTGTATCAAACTTTCTTTTCTTCTGCAGCATGGCGCTGTCCCTCCGTTTCAAAGGGTGGTTGCGGATTTTGGGCGCAGAAAGGGCGCACCGCCCATTGGCAAGTGCGCCCCGGTATCATTGCGCCTGTTGCCCCTTATTCTACACCGAGACCGGTGGTGGGGTTAAAGCTCTGGAGCGCGACATTCCAGGTCTTCTGCAGCTCGGCGGAGGCAGAAGCAACATCGCGGGAGCCCTGAGCGACTTCAATGCAGGTCTTGAAGGTGAAGTTACGGAAGTCCGGGGGCAGCTCACGGTTGCCGACTTCCTGGTTCCACATCAGGTGGGTGTAATCAGCGGCGGACAGGGCATCCAGAACAGCCTGGAACTGCTCGCTGCTGTTCATCTTCGGGGTCTCCACGGTGGTGGGGATGGCTGCCATCTGCTCGCAGTACTCGCCGTAGACATCGCTGCTGAAGAAATACTTGCAGAAGGCATCGAACGCGGCCTGCTTGTCGGGGTCCTTGGCGGCCTCAGCGCTCAGTGCCCAGCCGCCGGCAGTGCCGCCGCCCAGCAGGTTGATCTTGCCGTCGCGGTCGGGCACGGCAAACCAGCCGTAGTCAAAGTCGGGGGCAGCCTCGTTGATCTGGCCGAACATGTGTGTGCCGGAGAACATCATGGCAGACATATCGTTGACAAAGAAGGTAGTGATCTGTGCGTCGGGGGTGGAGGCCCAGCCGTCCTGTGCGAAGCTCAACACCTCGGCCAGATCGGTGACAGCCTTCTGGTAGTTGGGGTCAGAGAAGTCCTTCTCGCCCTTGTAGCACTCCTCGATAAAGTCGGGGTCGCTTTCCAGCACATCGTTGGCGTAGCACAGGTCATACAGGAAGCCGATGTGCCAGACATCGCTGCCGCCGACGACCAACGGGGACATATCGCCCTTGTCCTTGATGGTCTGGCAGAGAGCGATGAACTCGTCCCAGGTCTTGGGGATTTCCAGACCGTTGTCGGCAAAGTACTTCTTGTTGTACATGATGCCCATGGTGTTGGCACCGGACATGGGCGCGGTGTAAGTGACACCGTCAAACTCAACGGTGGAGGTGAACAGCGCCTTAATATCATCGCTCAGGGGGGCAACCTTGCCGGCGCGGACATACATGGCGGTGTCGCGCATCTCCATCATATCGGGGAACTCACCGACGCTGTCCTTGGTTTTCAGGAACTCGCTGTAGGAGCCGCCGTCGCCCGGCTCGATCGTGATGGTGATGTCGGGGTTGGCAGCGTTAAAGTTGTCAACGATCTTGTTCATCTCGGTCTTGAAGTTGTCATCACCGTCGGCAAAGACAAAGCTCAGTTCTGTGGGGGCGGAAACGACGCTTTCCGCAGCAGCCTCGGTAGAGGCGGCGGCAGAGGTGCTCTCGGCAGGGGCGGTGCTCTCCGCGGCAGAGGATGCGGAGGAGCCGCAGCCGGCCAGCATAACGGCGGTCATACCGGCGGCCATAGCAGCAGACAATGCTTTTTTCATGGTGTTTTCTCCTTTTCGTCTTTTGGTCTTTTTCATCGGGGGGCGTTGCCCCTTTCGTTGTCTATATTGTACAGGATGGCAAGCGGTAAAAACAGGCGGTTTTTTTAGAGCAAAGTGGGTGTTTTTAACTTGTTCTGCTAAAATTTCCCCACCCCAAAAGCCAGTATAGTGCATTTTGCACAATCGCGCAAGGCCAGTTTGCAGCACATTGCCGTCTGCGGGGCTTTTTTGTGTACCATAAAGCCGAACGACCTTTAAATTGCCCACATTCCGCTTAAATTTCCGCCTTATTTATAGAGGTGTAAACCTGTAAGATAGAATCAGAAAATGTGAGGCCGTGCAGGGACAGCGGCTGCATTGCCCCTGCGGCCCGGCCGCAATGCCTTTACTGATTATTATAGAAGGAGAATCACCATGCTGAATCTGAACACAACCGAAAAGAACTGGGCAGGCACCACCGCCGCCCGCTTTGAGCACAAGCTGCGCGCCGTGCGGGAGCGCAGCGCCGAGAAAATTCCCAACCGCGCGGTGGACGGTGTACACAACAACAAAATATTTGAGGGCGACCCCGACAACGCCGACGGCATCTGCTGGTGGACCAACGGCTTCTGGGCAGGGATGCTCTGGCAAGCCTACCACGCGACCCGCGATGACCGCTATGCCGAGATTGCCCGCTTTACTGAGCGCACGCTCGACGAGTGCTTTTCGTGCTACTACGGCTTGCACCATGATGTCGGCTTTATGTGGCTGCCCAGCGCCGTGGCCGACTACCGCCTGACCGGCGATGCCGATGCCCGCCGCCGCGGCCTGCACGCCGCCCAACTGCTGGCCGGGCGGTTCAACCCGGCGGGTTACATCCGCGCGTGGAACGATTTTCCCGACCCGGACACCGATACCCGCGGCTGGGCGATCATCGACTGCCTGTTCAATATCCCGCTTTTGTATTGGGCGAGCGAGGAAACCAAAGACCCGCGCTTTGCCAAGATTGCCATGACCCACGCCGACACCGTGGCCGCCAACTTTGTGCGCGAGGACGGCAGTGTGCGCCATATCGTGCAGTTTGACCCCGAAACCGGCGCGTTTGTCCGCGATTACGGCGGGCAGGGCTACGCGCAGGGCTCCAGCTGGACGCGCGGGCAGACATGGGCGCTCTACGGCTTTGTGATGAGCTACAAGCACACCGGCGCGGTGCGGTATCTGGCCATGGCGCAAAAGGTGGCGGAATATTTTATCGCCCATATCCCGGCGGACGGGCGGATTCCCGTGGACTTCTGCCAGCCTGCCGAGCCTGCCTACTATGATGACATTGCCGCCGCCGTGGCCGCCTGCGGCCTGCTTGAGCTGGCAAGCCTTGTCCCCGGCAAAAAGGACGAATACCTGACCCCCGCGCTGAAAATGCTGCACGCGCTGGATGCCACCGCCGACTGGGACGAGGCCCGCGACGGCTACCTGCAGTATTGCAGTGCCGACTACCACGGCAAAGAGCACAATGTCAACTTTACCTACGGCGATTACTATTTTTATGAGGCCCTGCTCAAGCTGACCGGGGACGAAATCTATCTGTGGTAAAGGAGAAAAAATCATGCGTGAGATTATCAACAGCATTTCTGTAGGCGGGCTGACCGCCATTTACCGCCGCGAGAGCGAAACCGGCGTGGTCGAGCTGGTGCTGATTCCCGCCGGCTGTGAGAGTGAAATTGTCCGCACTGACCGCGCCGCCGAGCCGCTGGTGCAGGCAAAGCTGGAAACGGACGATGCACCCGCCTTTTTCAGCGGCGGGCGCACCATGCGCAACGGTCCCACCGTCCGCGCTATTGTGTTCGATGGGCAGATTGTACAAAAATCTGACAATAAAACGGTCATTCTGACCATGCTGACCGATGCCCGCGGCCTTGCCTACACCCACACCCTGACGCTGTACGCAGACAACCCCGCCGCGGAGGTCGTGACGAGTGTGGAAAATACCGGCAGCGCACCTGTGACCTTTGAGATGCTTTCCAGCTTTACGCTGGGCAGTATTTCCCCGTTTGCGACCGGTCTTGCCCCCGAAACGCTGAAAATCCACCGTCTGCGTTCCACTTGGAGCGCCGAGGGCCGCCTTGTCACCGACCGGGCCGAGGATTTGCAGCTGGAACCGAGCTGGAAGTGCTATTCCGCCAACTGTCTGCGCTTCGGCGTGATTGGCGGCTACCCGGTTCACGGCTTTGCGCCGTTCTGCGCGGTGGAGGATACCGTCCACGGTGTGACATGGGCCGCCGCGACAACACAGGGCAGCAGCTGGCAGATGGAGCTGTACCGCAGTGACATGGGGCTGTCCCTCTCCGGCGGGCTGGCCGACCGGGAGTTCGGCGCATGGTGCAAGACCCTTGCCCCCGGCGCGTGCTTCACTGCACCCAAAGCGGTGCTGACCGCCGTCCGCGGCGGTGTGGACGCGGCGGCGCAGGTGCTGGCAGAAAACACCCGCCGCAGCGTGGAGCCGATTCTGCCGGAATCCGAAAAATCCATGCCGGTGCTGTTCAATGAGTTCTGCTCCACATGGGGCAGCCCGACTGAGGAAACGATTCTCAGGCATCTCGAATCCCTCAAGGGACACAGCCTCGGCTATTATGTCATTGACGCGGGCTGGTACGATGACGAATCGTTTGAGGCCGCGTCCAAGCTCGGCAAATGGGAACTGAGCGAGAAGCATTTCCCACATGGAATGCGGTACGTTGTTGAAAAGATTCATGATGCGGGCATGAAAGCCGGTATCTGGTTTGAGTTTGAAATGGCGGGGCGCGATGAGCCGGACTGCTTTAACAGGACCGAATGGCAGCTGACCCGCGGCGGCATTCCCATCACGGCAGGCGACCGCCGCTTCTGGGATATGCGCAAGCCGGAGGTGCAGGAGTATCTCGCCCACAAGGTCATTGACTTCCTGCGTGAGAACGACCTCGACTACATGAAGGTCGATTATAATGAGGACATCGGCCTCGGCTGTGACGGCGCGGAATCCCTAGGCGAGGGACTGTATGAGCAGATTCTTGCCACACAGGTGTTCTTTGCCCGCATCCGGCGCGAGCTGCCGAACCTTGTGCTGGAGCTTTGTGCATCGGGCGGGCATCGGCTCTGCCACAGCTTCTTGGAGCTTAGCTGCATGGCGAGCTTTTCCGATGCGCACGAGTGTGACGAAATTCCCATCATCGCCGCCAATATGCACCGCATGATTCTGCCGCGCCAAAGCCAGATCTGGGCCGTTGTCAAGGGTGAGCACCCGCTGCAGAAGCTGTATTACCAGATTTGCAGCGGCCTGCTGGGGCGGCTGTGCTACTCCGGTCACCCGCAGGACCTCACGGCGGAGCAGTGGGCCATTATGGACGAGGGCACGGCGTTTTACGCCAAGGCCGCACCCATCATCGACCGCGGCATCAGCACACGCTACGGCTCCGAAATCATCAGCTACCGCGCCCCCAAGGGCTGGCAGGCCGTTGTGCGGCGCGGCAAAGCGCAGACGCTTGTTGTTGTACACACCTTCGGCGCAGCGCCCGAGGCCATCCCCCTGCCGGTGGGCGGCAAAATCGCCGCACAGTTTATGCGCGAGGGTCTGACGGTGACGCACCTTGACGGCCAACTGACCGTACACGGGCTTACCGATTTTGACGCCGCCGCCTTTATCCTGGAAAACGAGGGTTGAGATGAATACGATTCAGAATCCCATTCTTCCCGGCTTTGCGCCCGATGCCAGCGCCCTGCACGTGGGCGAGGATTACTACATTGCCACATCCACCTTTGAGTGGTGGCCCGGCATTGAGATTTACCACTCGAAGGATCTTGCCAACTGGCAGTGGGTGGCTGCGCCCATCGCCCGGCGCGATATGGTCCCCAGTGAGCTGCCGGGCAACTACAATTCCGGCAGCCTGTGGGCGCCGCATCTCTCCTACGCGGACGGGCTGTTCTGGCTGGTTTATACCGATGTCAAAAGCTCGACCGCCTTTAAGGACACGCTGAACTATGTCGTCACTGCGCCAAAAATCACCGGCCCGTGGAGCGCGCCGACTTTGGTGACCGCCAGCGGCTTTGACCCGGCGCTTTTTCACGATGAGGACGGCCGCCACTATTTTTTGAATATGCTGTTTGACTGGCGGCTGGAAAACTCCGGCTTTGCGGGTACCGTCATTCAGGAGTTTGACCCCGTCACACGGCAGCTGGTGGGTGCGCGCAGGCACTTTTACCGCGGCACATCGTTAGGCGTCTGCGAGGGGCCGCAGATCCTCAAAAAAGACGGCTGGTATTACCTGCTCTGCGCGGCGGGCGGCACCGGCTACCATCACGCCGCCACGGTCGCGCGCGCCAAAACGCTGGACGGCCCGTGGGAGGATTCGCCCTATTTCCCGCTGCTGACCGCGCGGGACGATGCCGCCAACCCGCTGCAAAAGAGCGGCCACGCCTGTTTTGTTGAGATCGGCGGCGAGTGGTACATCACCCACATCTGCGCCCGCCCCCTGACGGAGCGCGGAAACTGCACGCTGGGGCGCGAAACCGCCCTGCAAAAAATCGAGTGGGCGGGCGGCTGGCCGCGCCTTGCCAACGGCACGCACCACCCGGATCTGGTCATTCCCGCGCCGAAAGCGGCAGGGGATGTTAAGCAGCGTCTCGACCACAGCGAGCGCGTGACCTTTGCGCCGGACAAGGGCTTGCCCCCTACCTTTAAAACGCTGCGCACCCCGCTTGCGCCCGAGGCTGATTACAGCCTGACCGCCCGCCCCGGCTGGCTGCGGCTTTACGGCGGGCAGACGCTTTCCAGCCACCACAAGCAGACGCTGTTTGCCCGCCGCTGGCAGCACTTTTCGTTTACCGCAAAGACGAAAATCGACTTTGCACCGCAGAACTTCCAGCAGGTGGCGGGGCTGGTGCTGTTCTACGACACCTGCAACTGGATCTACGCCTATATCACATGGGACGAGCGCATCAACGCCCGCACGCTGCAAATTCTGCGGTGCGACTACAAGGATTTCACCTACGGCAGCGAGGCAGTGCCCCTGCCGGACGGGGAAATTTCGCTGAAGGTTTGCGTAAACGGCGCAGAGGCGCAGTTTTATTACAAGGCGGACGGCGGCTGGCAGCCCCTGGGCGGGGTTCAGCCCGCCGACCACCTCAGCGATGATTATATTGAAACCCGCCGCGGGCGGTGCGCCTTCACCGGCGCGATGGTCGGCATCTGTGCACAGGACATGGACGCCCACCAAAGCCACGCGGATTTTGCCTTTTTTGACTATGAGGAACAGCGATGAAAAACGGAACACTTTGGCTTGACGCCGACGGGCGCGGCATTCAGGCGCACGGCGGCAGCATTTTACAGCACAACGGCATTTTTTATTGGTACGGTGAGAACAAGGATACCGACACGCACAACCGCAGCGTGGATTTTGTGGGCTTCTCCTGCTACAAAAGCCGCGATTTGCTGCACTGGGAAAACTGCGGTCTTGTACTCTCGGCAGTCAATGAGGTGGGACACGACCTCCACCCGGACAGCGTCTGCGAGCGCCCCAGTGTACTATATAACGCAGAAACGCAAAAATTCGTGCTGTGGTTTCATCTGGATAACCGCCGCTACACCCGTGCCGAGGTCGGGCTTGCCGTAAGCGATACCCCAACCGGACCGTTCACCTACATGGGCAGTCAGCGCCCCGGCAACCATGACAGCCGTGACTTCACGGCGTTTCAGGACAGGGACGGCAGGGCCTATCTATTCTGCTCGTCCGACTGGAACGCCACCATGCGCGTCTGGGAGCTGGACAAAACCTACACAAAATTGACCGGCAGCGGCAAAGAGATCCTGATTGATCAGGCGCGGGAGGCCCCGGTGCTGTGGCACAACGGCGAGAAATATTTCCTGTTTTCATCGGGCTGCACCGGGTGGAGTCCCAACACGATGCTCTACGCCGAGAGCAGCGCGATTTTCGGCAGCTGGCGGCTCATTGACGACCCCTGCCGCGGCCCCGGCGCACGACAAACCTTCGGTGCGCAGAGCGCCGCCGTCTTTGCCGCAAACGGTCAGCCTTACATTCTGCTTGACCACTGGCACCCGGACGATCTGCGCAGTTCCGGCTACACGATTTTGCCCGTCACCTTTGAAAACGGCTTGCCTACGGTGAACTGGCAGGACGAATGGACGGGCATCTGAGGAGGATTTTTTATGTATTATCTGGGCGTTGACCTGGGCGGCACCAACATCAAAGCCGCCCTTGTAAGCGAAAACGGCGAAATTGTAAAAGAAGCCGCCACCCCCACCAACCTGCCCCGCATGGCGCAGGAGGTCTGTGACGATATTGCCGCGCTGTGTCTGCAGCTCGGCGCGGGGGAGCCGGTCGCCGGCATCGGTGTGGGCTGCCCCGGCACGGTGTGTGACGGCGTGGTGCTCTACTCCAACAATCTCGACTGGCACGATTTTGCTATGGCGGACTACCTGCAAGCCAAAACCGGGCTGCCAGTCTGCCTCGGCAACGATGCCAATGTGGCAGCCCTCGGGGAAGCACTGGCGGGCTGCGCCAAAGGAGCGGAGAGTGCGGTGATTCTGACGCTCGGCACCGGCGTTGGTGCGGGCGTTGTGCTGGGCGGAAAGCTGCTGACCGGCTACACCGGCGCGGCATCCGAAGCCGGACATATGGTGATTGCCGACACGCCCGATGCCCCGCTGTGTACCTGCGGGCGGCGCGGCTGCCTTGAATCCCTCGCCAGCGCCACGGCGCTGATCCGCATGACGTGCGCGGCACGCCGCACCCACCCGGAAAGCCTGCTGAACACACTGGCACTCACCGAAACGGATGTCAACGGACGCACGGTTTTTGATGCCGCCGCGCAGGGGGACGCCGCCGCCAAAGCCGTTGCGGACAACTACATTCACCATCTGGCAGTCGGCGTGGCAAACCTTATCAATATCTTTTTCCCGGAGGTCATCGGGCTGTCCGGCGGCGTGGCCAATCAGGGCGAAAACCTGTTAGAGCCGCTGCGTGCTGCCGCTGCGCCGATGGTGTTCGGCAGCGCCTTTGCCAAAAAGCATACCCGCATCACGACCTGCACGCTCGGCTACCGGGCGGGCGTCATCGGCGCGGCACTGCTGGCAAAGCAGGAGGTGTGAAGCATGGCAGAAATCAAGCTGAAAGTCATCGGTGCAGCGGGTGACACGCTGGCCGTCAGCCGCGCGGGGGAGCGCATCTCGCTGGTACATACAGCCCCCTACGCGGACGGCGATTGGATCGCGCTGGAATGCGACGAGCCGGGCCTGTACTGTGTGGTGCAGCTCGAGGACACGATGCCCCCGGCACTCGTATACATCAGGGAGCGTGGGCTGGATTTTCCCATTCCGCCCGCCGATAACCGCGTAAATTACAGCCCGCGCAGTTTTACCGGCACCTGCCATCTGCTGCGCGCCCGACTTGCCACGGCGGAGGAAGTCGCCGCGCGGCGGAACCTCGCGTTCAACCCCTACGACTGCCACGGCAGCCACGGATTTTACCCGCACGCATCCGCTAATGTGGAAACGCGCGGCGAGGCTGTGTTTGCCGCGCGCAATGCCGTGGATGGCATTTATGAGAACGATTCCCACGGCACATGGCCCTACCAAAGCTGGGGCATCAACCGCGACCCCAACGCCGCGCTGACCATCGAGTTTGGCCGTTCGGTCACGGTGGACGAGCTGCGGCTGACGCTGCGTGCGGACTTCCCGCACGACAGCTACTGGACGCAGGCGACCGTGGCATTTGATGACGGCAGCCGCGAGGTCTTGCAGCTGACCAAAACCGCCGCCCCGCAGGTGTTTGCCATTGCCCCGCGCACCGTGCAGAGCCTGAAGCTGTTTGAGCTGAAAAAGGCGGACGATGCCTCGCCGTTCCCGGCGCTGACGCAGATCGAAGTCTGGGGAACGGAGGGATAATTCTATGCCGATACTCAAATTGACCCCGAGCTGCAAGGATTATCTGTGGGGCGGTAGCCGCCTGCGCACCGATTTCGGCATCAAGAGCGATCTTGACCCGCTGGCGGAGGCGTGGGTGCTGTCCTGCCACCCGGACGGAGCCAGCTGCCTGCCGGACGGCACGACGCTGGCGGCGTACATTGCCGCGCACCCCGGCTGCCTTGGCACCGACTGCGACAAGTTCGAGCAGTTCCCGATTTTGACCAAGCTGATCGATGCCAAGCAGAACCTGTCCGTTCAGGTGCATCCGTCCAACGAGTACGCGCTCGAAAATGAACATCAGTACGGCAAAACCGAGATGTGGTATGTGCTGGACTGTGTGCCGGGGGCGTACCTTTACTATGGCTTTGACCACGAAATCTCCAAGGCGGAGTTTGCGGAGCGCATCAAAAATAACACCCTGACCGAGGTCTTGAACACCGTGCCGGTACATAAAGGCGATTGCTTTTTTATCCCGTCCGGCACGCTGCACGCCATCTGCCAAGGCATCGTCATTGCCGAGGTGCAGCAAAACTCCAACGTGACCTACCGTGTGTACGACTATGGGCGCGTGGGTGCGGACGGCAAGCCCCGCGCGCTGCACATTGAAAAAGCGCTGGACGTGACCCGCCGCACGCCGCCGCAGAAGCAGGATTTCGGCAGCCACCTTGCCCAGTGCGAGTATTTTACCGTTGACGTCAAAAGCGAGAATTTCAACGGTACATCGGACGAAAAGTCCTTTGTGTCGCTGCTTATCACCGATGGAATCGGCACATTGACCTGCGGCGGCGAAACCGTCTGTGTCCAAAAAGGCGAGAGTTATTTCCTGCCCGCCGGAAGCGGTGCGTATCGCATAGAAGGTTCCTGCGAAACGCTTGTTACGACGGTCTGAATTTTGAAAAGAGAAACCGCCCGTGTTGCCTGTCAGCAGCGAAAGACTCGCAAAGAGGGGCGGGATATTTCTACAGTACGGTCATTCTTTTCTAATGCAAGTTGATTGTAGCTTTCGATTTTTGGCAATAGATTGACCACTAACTGACCACCGGCAGTGATTTTTGCTGCCGGTTGTCAGTTTTTTGTCGTTGGCACATTGTTTTATATTGCTCGTGGCAGGCGTTGCAGAGCAGGGCAGAACCAACAAAAAAGTGCAGCATATCATCAACTTGCGCGCTGTGTCGTAGTTCTCCGACGCCAGGTGCCGGGGGTTCGAATCCCTTCAGGCGCACCAAAAAATCACCTTGCAATGTAGTTTACAAGGTGATTTTTGTTTACTGTAATACAGTCTTTTCAGATTAGTTTCAACAGCATATCATCGGTGGCGCCTGTGTACTGCCCTTGTTGAATTTTCTTGTTTCGCAGCTGATTTACAGCACTTCTTGCAAGGCGGATTTCCTCACTGGTGAAAACTGCTTTTTTACCGGCTGAGAGAGAATCCACTTTGAGTATCAGATAACCTGTTTCCTGCCAGCCTGCGTTCATGGCTCGCTGCCGGTAGTAGTAATCGCCCAGCGCTTTCAGCAAAATAATTTTATTGCAGCGCGTCAGCTTAATTTTCTTACCATTTCTCATATCTGATACCAAAGAGTTAATGCAAATGAGGCACCCACCTTCGGCAAAGGAACTGCCTATTTATACAATCCGTATCTCCACGCTTTGCGGTGCGTAGCCTTCGGCGGTGATGGTGATGTGTGCTGTGCCCGGCTTTGTTCCGGCGCGGACTACGGCAAGGGCACGGCCGAGCCACGTGCTGTGGGTATTGTCGGTGTAGGTTTCCGTGGTTTGGGTGGCGGCATTTCCCAGCGCTTGTAGCCGGGCGGGGCCATCCATATGAATCGAAAGCCGGGCTTCCTTGGCGGGTTTCCATATGCCGTTGGCATCCGTCAGGGTTATGGGGATAAAGCACAGCTCCTGCCCATCGGCGTGAATCACAGTCTTTTCAGGTGACAACAAAATTTTTGTCTCTTCCCCGGCCGTTTTAAGTTCTGCCTGACCAATTGTATTTCCATCCGCGTCCAACGCTACAGCGCGCAAAGTTCCCGGGCAGTAGGCCGCCTTGAAAATAGCACGGTACTTTTTGGGCTTCTTTTTTCCTATCAATCTATTGTTGCAGTACAACGCTACGAGAGGCGCATCACTGTACACCTCCACGGTGGCCTTTTGCCCCTCACAGCCGGGCCAAGTCCAACTTTCCACCGCGTTGGTCATACGCCACGCGCTCCCGGTCATTTTTTTATGGCTCCAGATCAGCGGCCGCACACCCAGATACGGTGCCTTCCGTAAGCCCCACACAGTTTGTTGGAAATACGCCTCCGCTGTAATATTTCCGGTCAGGTCAATCGCACCGCTGCCTGCTGCAATCGGAAGCCCCGGCGTATCCTGCGGAATCATCTGCCCGATGCCGGCCTCACCGAGATAGTCTATAGCGGCCCATGCAAAGTCGCCAATAATCGCAGGGTGTTTCTTGACCTGTTCCCAGTTGTAGGGAAGTTCTCCAATGATGGTTTCACTGCCGACCATAATGCGGTTTGGGTAGGTCAGACAATCCTCCTCATAGCGCGAGGCAGCGTAGTTCAGACCAAGAATATCCAGCTTTTCTGCCACGGCACGGCAGGCGGCATCACCTTTTTTGCCTTTGCTCATATAGAACATCAAGGGGCCCAGATGCTGCATCACCATATTGAAAAAAGCGGAGCCGGATTCCTTTTTCTTTTCTTCCTGCTTTTTCGGCGGCAAAGGCTCCGGCTTATAGGATTCGGTTTCTTTATATACGCCGATGCCCTTTTGGTTATAGACATTCAAAAGTACATTGATTCCGGCTGTAACTGGGCGGGTATTGTCCAGTGTATGTGCAAGCGCGGTCATTTGTTCTGCCGTCTGCACGCCCTGTTCGCAGGCCGTTTCTGTAACTTCATTTCCGATGGAATATAGCACCACACTGGGGTGGTTATAGTCTTTTTGAATCATGGCGGACAAATCCTCCCGCCATGCGCTTTCAAAAATGCGGGAATAGTCATGGTGTGTTTTGGGGGTAAACCAGCCGTCAAAGGCCTCATCCATAACATACATTCCCAGTCTGTCACACGCGTCAAGCAGAGCGCGGCTTGCCGGGTTATGTGCGCATCTTACAGCATTATAGCCGGCCTGTTTCATAATGCAAATGCGCCGTTCTTCCGCCTCGGCAAAACCGCAGGCTCCCAGAATTCCGTTGTCGTGGTGGATACACCCGCCGCGCAGCTTGACCGTGTTGCCGTTCACACACAGGCCGTTCTGCGCACTCCACGTCAAAGTGCGGATACCGAAAGGAAATTTTTCCTCGTCATCCGACGTTTTGACCACACAGGTATACAGGTTCGGATGCTCAGCATCCCATAATTTTGCCTCGGGCAATGGAATAGTTCCCGGGGTTCCTTTGGCAATGCACGTTTCACCGTCCCAGATTTCTACAGACGCGTTTTCTGTTTCTGTGGCAACCTCAATCACAGCCGGATGCAGCGATACGGTCCGGATTTTTACGGGTTTCACCGCGTTTTTGGGCTTGATAATCAGGCTGACAGGGCGGTAAATTCCGCTGCCTGTATACCAGCGGCAATTCGGTTCCAGACTGTTGTCCACCGTCACACGCAGAAAGTTTTCCCCTTCCCGCACTTTTCCGGTAATGTCTGCGGTAAATTCCGTGTAACCATACCGGTGTTTCGCGACCGGCTCGCCGTTCAAATATACAACGGCATTTTGATAAACACCTTCAAACAAAATGCTGACTTTCTGTTCCGGATATTCTTTGGGGACAGCAAAATGTTTTTCATAGCTATATTTTCCACCGGGAAAATAGCCGCAGTCTTTGCCATTGTGGCAGTTTTTCTGCCGCGGTTCCTCCAGCATGGCATCGTGCGGCAACGTTACGGTTTTGGGTTCTCCGTCTTGCCGACAGAATAGCCAATCATTGTTAAAATCAAAAATCATAGCCGACTCCTTAAAAAATACAGGGTGCATCAACGCGGATGCACCCTGTCGATTATTTTACGAAACGGACAAACGCAATATCATTTGTGCCAAGAGAGAACGTGACGTGGGCAGCCCCGTTTTCATAGGTGAACGGCAGTTTCTCATATGTGACTGCGCTTTCTGCCGTGATTTTCTGTACCTGTGCCGGGGTCAAATCCTCCGGCTCTCCCATCTGCTGCCAGCATTTCAGCGGATTGCCGTGTTCTTCATCAATGCGGCAGATTTCAACGGATTTGGGCGCGGCATCCAATGCCACTTCCAACTCTACCGGGGTGGCCGGGGTTTGCAGCTCCGCAAAATGGTGCAGATTTTGTTTTGTGGCCATTACGGTAAGCTGGGTGTGTGCCGCATCGCAGAAAGCGGCCGTGCTGATTTCTCCATCCAGCGCACCGGGAAGCTCCAATCTCTCGTCACCGGCCTGATTCAGCAGGCGCAGGGCGTGGTAAACCGGCTTGGGGATTCCGTGCTGCGACATCATACCAAAGCCGCCGTGAAATTCCTCCGGGAAAGGATGCAGTTCCTCAAAGATATCACTGAAGCACCACACGCTGGAGCCCTCCAGTGCATCCTCGGCGCAGAGGGCCGCGCGCACATCGTAGGCGGCAATCTTGCGGGTATCATTGCCCGGCGCGCCAAAGGTGGCGCAGGCGTTCCACTCGGTGTAGTAAACCGGCAGACCGTTGGCCTGTTGCCGCACCTGCAAGGCGGCATCACGCAGCAGGTCGCGGTTCAGATCTGCAGTTTCGGTATTTTCCGGCATAACGCGGCGGAACATCGGCAGCAGACCATCCTCCGGCTTTAAGCCGGCAAAGAGCTGTGCCATATCCACCTGATACTCCTGCTGGATTTCTTCGGTGGTCTGGTTGTGGTCCTCCTCCGACTGGTTACACATCTCGCTGATGGGGTCCCCCGCATACTGGTGCGTTGTGATAAAGTCCACCGGCAGAGAATGCTCCTTGCAGTGTTGCACAAAGGCAGCAACCCACTTGCTGTTGCTGGTGGCCGGGCCACCGACCTTCAGCTTGTCATCCACCTCTTTGATGGCCCGCACGGTAATTTCGTACAGCCGGAAGTATTCTTCCTGCGTGCCGTCAAAGAACGGTGTCTTGAGGTCCGGTTCGTTCCAAACCTCAAAGAACCAGCTTTCCACTTCCTCCCGGCCGTAGCGGTTCAGCAAGAAACGGATGAATTTCTGAATATGCGCCTGCCACTGCGCTTCATCCTTGGGCGGTGCAATGCAGGGCTTCCAGTAAAATGTACCGCGTGTCGGGCGTTTTGCCATCTGGCTGGGCATAAAGCTCAATTCCACAAACGGTTTCATGCCGGCTTTCAGTACATTGTCATACACAAGCCCCGGCAGCCGGAAGCTGCTTTCATAGAACGGTATCTGCTCTGCGCCCGGCATTGGCATAACCGTAGCCATTGTATCATAGGTGTGCATATCATCGCTGAAAATTCCGTGAAAGCGTACACGCTCAATGCCTAAATCATCGTGAATCTGTTTCAGCTGCTCACAGTAATCTGTGCGCATGGCCAACGCGGCATGACCGCTGCCGACGCAGAACTTCCAATGCTTTTTGAACGGCTTTGCCGCTGCATTTGCAGGAATTGTAAATTTCATATAGATCAGTTCTCCCCATTCTTTGCGTGGCGCTTTTCGACCTCGGCGCGCATGGCGGGCAGCTTTTCCTCTAAGTCAAAGCCGCGGAAAATCAGGAACATACCTACGTTCAGAACAATCGGAAGATAGTTGGAAAAACCATAAATTGCAACCCGCATGGAAGTGGTTGCCTCTGTTAGGGTGGCATCATAGGCACCAAGCATCAGGAATCCGGAAAGAATCAATGCACCCAGACCGTTGCCGACCTTGCTGCCAAAGCCAATCGCACCGGAAGAAACCGCAACGAACTTTTTATCGTATTTGTATTCGTTGTAGTCCACGGCCATAGCCAGCAGAACGCCATACAGACACATCAGCGGAATTTGCAGGAAACTGCCAATCAGACCGCTTACCGCGTATACCGGCAAATTCGTCGGGACAAAGCATCTCAGCGCGCAGCTGGCAGCATACCCCAGCAGCCCCATGTAGATGGTGCGTTTGATGCCAAGCTTTCCGATAATCAGGTTTGACAGTGCAAAGCCAAGCACCGTAGAAAGCAAACCCAGTGCGCCGATAATGCCGACCAGATTATCATTGCCAAAAATCCACTTACAGTAATACGCACCGGATGCAGAGGTAATTGCGGTAGATACCGAGGTAATCAGGTTAAACAGCAGCACAATAACCCAGTATTTGTTGCCAAACAGGCACTTGACAGCGGTCACAAACTCGACCGGCTCTTCCTCCGGCATGGCCTGCACGGTTTCCTCTGCAGCTTTGCTCATGGCCTTGCTGCCGTTGCGGTAGCAAATCAAAAGCGTAAGCAGAACCATGAGCGCCATCACAGCACCGTACTTAATCCACGCAAGCTGCGTGCCGCCCAGCATATTGGTTACCGGAATGGTCGCAATCGAAATGACCATGCCGGAGGCATAGTTGCCTACTGCACGATAAATGCCCATCTTACCGCGTTCCTGTTGGCTCTGTGTGCGCACAATCATAGTCGCAGAAAAAGGCGTGGCAATCATAGTGTAAATGACCGCCGTAATCAACAGGTTGGTAACCAGTGCATACAGCACAGCCGGCAGCTGCCCAGCCCCGATAGGCACCGTAAAAATCAGTACCGTGATGGCTGCGGCCGGGACCGCCATGCGCAGCATCCACTTATAGTACTTCATATTGCCACCCTTAGAGTGGTCGATAATATTGCCGAACCAGATGTCTGTCAGTGCATCGACAATCTTGGCAATGGCCATGACAATACCTACCGAGCCAACTGCAATACCGACTTTGTCGGTGTAGAAGTATTGCAGCTGACCGACCAGGTTTGCCATAATGCCTAGACCGAGCTGTCCGGAAAAATCAGCCAGATAGTCACGTCCGCGCATGACCAGCGCTGCACCGTCTTTATCTACAGTGGGGCGCGCTTTTTTACCAAATGCCATTTTGTTTTCCTCCTGTTTTTTGGGGAACCGTTCCCCTTTTTCTGTTATCAGTATAGCAGTCTGCAGCGTTTGCATATTGCATTATCTGACTCAGAATTGTAAAATATAACTATGGCAACACCGCATATTTCCGCCTTGCGGCTTAAGCGCCGCTCCGGCGGCTGCGGCACTTAGAATTATGCGGTATTGCCCTATCAAAATAAGGGGTACTTGCTATGGATACCGAACGCTATATACGAATCACAAACCTTTGTATGCTGTTCTACCGCGCAGAGGGGATTGCCTTTTCTTTGTATGATGCCGACGGCGTATGCCAGCTGCAATACCCGGTTGCCCCCGATCGCAGCACTACGGCATTGTTCCGGGATAGCAGCCAGAGCCGTGCTTTGGATATCATCTCCTCACCCAGTCACGCCGCCTACGCGAAGATGCTTCTTAACGGCGGATGGCAGATTATCATAGGACCCGTCTACAATGGGCGAATCAGTGCGACCACCGTGCAGTCCTATATGGAGGAGTGTGCGATTCCTTCCACGCAAAAGAACGCTGCAAGCAGTATTCTGGAGGCGGCCCCGAATGTAAGTCTGCTTGAATTTTTTGACAAGGCTGCTTATCTCTACTACTGCGTAGACGGAGAAATTCTTGACCCTGCCATCTACTTTGATTTGATGGAGGACAGAGAGAATCTGTCCGTTGGCTGTAATGTGGCGCAAACGATGATGGAACGCAAGGAAACAGAAACATATCATAATACCTACCCGTGGGAGCAGATGTTTTACGAGCGTATTCGCCAAGGCGACCCGGAACAGCTGGAGGCTTTTTTGCTGCAGGATGCCGCAGCACGTCTGAACGGAGGCACAATGGCAGAAACTCCTTTGCGGCAGGCAAAGAATTTGTTCATCGGCACCATTACCAAAATCGGTATGCTGGCCGCCATTCCTGCGGGCTTAGATGTAGAATTGACATACCAGCTGTTGGACAGCTATACCATGGACTGTGAGCGCGCCTCTACCATACCGGAAATTGACCGGCTTCACATGACCGCAGCCATGGATTTTTGTCGGCGTATCAGCGAAACACATATTCCAAATGATGTAAGCCGCGAAGTACATGCCTGTATGTGCTATATTCACAACCACATCAATGTGCCCATCAGTCTTGACGATGTGGCCGCCTCCATCGGGCGCAGCGTTTCCTACACAGGCAATCTATTTAAAAAGGAAACTGGGAAAACGCTGGGCACTTACATTGCGGAGTGCCGCTTGGACGAGGCCCGGAGCCTTTTGCACTATACAGAAATGACGCTGGCGGAAATCAGCAGCTATCTGTGCTTTTCCAGCCAAAGCTATTTCCAGAACGTTTTCAAAAAAGAATATGGTGTTACCCCGATGCAATATCGTAGGCAACACCATTCTGAATCAAGATAATCCGTTGTTTTTTATGACATTTGCATACCAGTAGAAGGAATCCTTCGGGATGCGCTGCTGGGTCTGGTAATCTACATAGATAAGCCCAAAGCGCTTATCGTAGCCTTCGGCCCACTCAAAGTTATCCATAATGGACCAGTACAGGTACCCGATTACCGGGATATTTTCCTCCACCGCGCGTTGCAGTCCTGTCAGATAACGCTTTATAAAGTCAATGCGCTGCGGGTCATGCACTGCGCCGTCGCTCATGACAAAATCAATATTGGCCATACCGTTTTCCGTCACCATCACCGGCAGATGATACCTCTCTGTCAGGAAACGTGCTGCCCAGTACAGCGCGTCCGGTGTAACAGGCCATTCCATGGCGGTGCGTGCCATTCCCGGTTTCACTGCCGGGTTTGGTCCCATATACTCGTCATAGTCGGACGAATTGTAGCAGTTAAAGCCAAAGAAATCCAGCGGCTGGCAGACTGTTTTCAATTCTTCCGCGGTGAAAAACGGTTGTAGCACCGCAGGAACGCGCCCCAGCACCGCCGGGTCTGCCCACCAGTTGAAATGTGGGAAAAATGCCTGCTCCGGGAAGGTCAGCGCCCGCGCGGCTTCCACATTCGCAGTCGATTCCGATTGCGGCAGATAGACGCTGCCGTTCAGCGCCATACCAATCTGCGGGCTCTGCTTGGCACGGCTGCGCAGTACGCGGACCGCCTTGCCGTGCGCCAGCAGGACATTTTTTGTCAGCGCCGCCAGCTTTGTCATCATCTCGGCGGGCTGTGCCTGCATCAGGCTTTCAAACGGCGCGTGCATCCCGGTAAAATAGCCATTTCCGATAAAGGTTGCCGGCTCGTTGATGGTAAACCAATAGCGCACTCGGTCAGACAGGGCGTCAGAAAGCACGCGAACATAGTTTGCAAAATCATCGCTGATTTCCTCGCTGTACCAGCCGCCTTTTTCGTACGCCCACATCGGCAGATTCCAGTGGAATATCGTAACCATCGGTTCAATCCCGGCAGCCTTCAGCTCATCCACCAGCTTGCTGTAAAATTCCAGCCCCTTGGGGTTTACCGTGTCCGGCCCCGACATTACCCGCGGCCAGCTGACAGAAAGCCGATAGGCCTTGACACCCAGCTTTTTCAGCAGGGCAACATCCTCCTTGTAGCGGTGATAGTGATCACAGGCGATATTACCGTTCTCGCCGTGCTTGACGTGTCCGGCGCTCAGGGCGTCCCAGATGCCGGGAACCTTGCCGTCCTCGTCATAGCCACCCTCAATCTGGTAAGCGGCACTGGCCGCACCCCAAAGGAAATTTTTCGGAAAACTCATTGTCGTCTCCTTTTCGTTTAAAGCTCTGCAAGCTGTGCATACAGCCCCTGCAGGATTGCGTGCAGCTTTACGGTATCCGGGATTACCTGAATCATACCCATTGAAAGAATATCATTCAGCTTGCGGTACACCATAAAATCCAGCGTTTCTTTCGGCATCATATCAAACATACCGTTTGTGAACTGGTTGACCAGCTCCTTTGCCGCCGGATTTTCCAGAATTTCGCCGATGGTGCTTTCACCGCTGAGCGGGTACGGATTTTTTCCTTCGATTGTCAGCGCTGCCGATTCCAGAATGTTTTCTGCCGACAGTGCCAGATACAGCGTGTGTGCGCCAATCGGCTGCACCCATTTGTCCTTCATTGCATCATAGCACCGCAGCGCCTTTTTGCTGACCGGCACACGGACGATAGTTTCCTCCGCAGGGTTCAGCGAAACCTTTGCATAGCCGACCAGTTCCCAGACCGGGCGCAGCATATGCGGCTTTTCCTCGTGGCAATACAGCTGCACTACTTGGCTGCCCGGTCGGCTGCCGATGTTCTTGACCTTGACAGGCACATACAAAGTGTCCTGCTCTTTCAAGTTCCAGTGGAGCTCTTTTTCGCATAGCTCCACCGAGAATTGTGTATAGCTCAAGCCGTGTCCAAAGGGGTATTGTACGGCCAGCTTGCGCTTGGTATAGCTGCGGTAGCCCACAAACACACCCTCACCGTAATAGGCGTCGTTCCCTTCCCCGGGGAAATTCGGGTAAGCAGGGGTATCTTCATAGCGCAGCGGGAAGGTTACAGGCAGTCTGCCTCCCGGCTCTGCCTGCCCGGTCAGCAGCCTTGCTGCAGCCACACCACCCATACAGCCCGGAATAAAGATACAAAGAACCGCATCAGCGTATGGCAGCCAGTCCCCCATCTCTACCGGACCGGAGATGTTCAGCAGCACTACGGTTTTCAGTCCCTTTTCTTTTGCCTGTTTCAGCACCTCGGTCATGCGGCTTTTGTCTTGCTCCTCTACCGCCATACATTCCCGGTCTACATTTTCACCGGCGGGAGCTGCTGCTGTGTACACCAGCGTGTCAGCATCGGCCCACTCCTCAAAATACGTTGTGCCGCGTATTTTCCTGTATTCCTCCAGCACATTGCTGTGCAGGTCGGTTTCTACTGCTGTAGAACCGGAACCACATTCCAGTGTATCGCAGCTGCGCGCACCCCAGAATACCGTTCTTGCATCCTCGACCAACGGCAGTGTGTTGTTTTCATTTTTGAGCAATACTGCACCATTTTCAATCGTTTCGCAAGCGGTTTTCAAAATGGCGTCCGCATCATATTCAGCTGCAATTCTGCGTTGATTCTCTTTAATTTCTACAATCAGCTGCAAAATATGGGCAACGCGGTCATCCAGCGTTTCTTCAGGCAGTATCCCCTCTATTACGGCCTGTTTGCAAGCTGCCATATCGTTTGGACCCGGCTGAATCAAATCCATACCGGCCGCCAGCGTACCGGCTTTGTCCTGCCCGGCTGCGCCCCAGTCACTTACAATCGCCCCATCAAAGTGCAATTCTCCTCGCAGCAAATCCGTCAACAGCTTTTTGCTGTAGGAGGTAAACTCGCCGTTCACTGCATTATAGGCACTCATAATACAGCGGACGTGTCCCTCCTCGATAGCTGCCGCAAAGCCACGGGTGTAAAGCTCCATCATCGCCCGTTTGGACAAATACGAACAGGTTGTGTTGCGGTTTGTTTCCTGATTATTGGCAAGGAAATGCTTGGCACAGGCAGAAATTCCCGCACTCTGCATACCACGCACAAACGCCGCGGCAGTCTGTGCCACAAGTTCCGGGTCCTCGCCGTACATTTCGTAGTTGCGCCCACCCAGAGGGTCCCTCGCAATATCCACATTCGGGCCAAAGCAGACATCTACACCTGCATTTCGCAGTTCCTGTCCGACCGCTTTACCGATTTTTTCTGCACCTGCAGGGTCAAATGCCGCACCGATATTGATACCGGAAGGAAAGCTGATATGCTGCCGCCCACCGGGGCGGTATTTTTCTGCCTGCTGCACAAGTCCACTCATCAAGGCATCGTTTTTATAGGTTTCTGCCGCCTGTTTAAGATCCACACGGTTCAGTGCTATCATCTCGGGTGTGGCATAGGCCGTTCTGGGATCATCTGCACGGCAGGGGTCTGTCAGATAGTCCAGCACAACGTGACTGCCGTTCAGACCGGTTGCGCCGTCCATCAGATAAATGGCCGGAATATCCATATCCGGGATGGGGAGCGTGTGACAGGCCCGATAACAGCCGACCATATCCAGCTTTTCCTCCAGCGTCATATCCGCCACCACTTGGGGAATACTTTGCAATCCACACAATTTTGCACGCATACCGTTTCCTCCTGCTTTTTGATTTGTTACCCTCAGTATAAACAGCAGCCCGCCTTCTGTATTGTATTTTCTGCGCTGCCATTGTAAGATTTCACAATTGAGGGGGGCGGGTAGAAGCAAAAAAGCGGTTGCCTGTTCAGATGATTTTTGCGAACGCTGATTCACGAAATGGTTTGTACTGCACAATAGTTGACCACCACCTGACCACCGGCCGTAATTTTGCTGCTGGTGGTCAGTTTTTGTCGTTGGTAAATTGTTTTATATTGGTTGTTACAATTCCGCCTTAGTAGTGCAGAACCAACAAAAAATACCGTATATCATCGAATTGCGCGCTGCGTCATAGTTCTCCGACGCCAGGTGCCGGGGGTTCGAATCCCTTCGGGCGCATCAAGAGCAGTACTTTATGGGGTGCTGCTCTTTTTGTTTTTCGCGGATTTTATGGAGCAGTAAAAGAAGGGATTCGAACAGCCTGTGCCCCGCGCTTTGCGTCCCGCGGGGCAGAAACGCCCCAGTGGGGCGTTTCTAGGGCGCGGCTTGGCGAATCCCTTCGGGCACACTCAAAAACATCATTGCAATGTGTTTTTGCAATGATGTTTTTTCTTTAATGTTATTCTGGTTTTAGAATCATTTTAGCCGCATATCATCTGCCGCATCCGTGTACTGACCTTTTGCCAACCGTTCGTTTCTCAGCCGATTTATGGCGGTTCGCATAAGGCTAATTTCTTCTATGGAGAACGTTGCTCCTTTATCGGCTGGGAGAGAATCGATTTTCAGTATCAGACTTCCCACTTCTTTACAGTCTGTACCGATGGCACGTCTGCTTTTGCATCATCAGGAATGTAATAATCACCACAAAGCACATAGTCCAGACCGTTTTTATCATCATGAATCCGTTTTTTCAGTTCTCGCATTTTTTGTTCTCCTCATTCTGGTTTGATATATTGCAAGTCCAGCTCTCCAGAAATATTGGTAAACTGTTGGTAAAATCGAGAATGAAATGCAGAAAGTGCTGGATTTATGGGAACTTTTTCACTGCCGATAAATCCTGCCGTGGCATACGAATAATATTTTTGTCATCCCGTCATATCCTTTCAAACATCTCGAAGCCGCAATATTACTGTAATCCGTTATTTTATTTTTTCTTTTCAATCTTGTCCCCAAATTACGCATTTTCCCATAAATTTCCACTCAAGTTACTGGCAAATGGTGTAATATGTAATACATGGTATAGCAGCTGCAGCAAACCTCCGCCTGTTTATCCCGGCATTCTTCTTGCCCCGCCCGCCGCCAAAAGCTGCCTACAGGATACCACACGCAGCGCTAAATCACAACCAGATTCCCTGCACCGCCCCGTTTTCTGCAAAATTCTCTTGCAAGGTTTCGCACCGCCAACTATAATGTATTTATATATTATAAGTAAAGGCGCATGGCACAGCCGTTTTCCGGGCTTGCCGGGTGCTTTGGATTCCAAACAGAAAGGGGGCCGCCCGATGCCTCGCATTGCCGTGGTGGATGACCAGCCGGATATGCGGCAGCAGCTGTGCAGCATGATTGACCAATACAGCCGCGAGAACAACTGTATGCTGAAAGTTACCGCTTTTTCGGACGGTGCCCAGATCATAACCAACTATTGCAAGGGGTTCGACATCATCTTTCTGGATATTGAAATGCCGGAGCTTGGCGGCATGGACGCTGCCGAGCGCATTCGCACGGTGGATCCGGATGTGGTGCTGGTGTTCGTTACCAACATGGCGCAGTACGCTATTCGCGGGTATGAGGTCGACGCCCTGGATTTTGTGCTCAAACCGGTCAATTATTACCAGTTCAGCACCAAGCTGGCCCGCGCTTTGCAGCGGGTGCAGCGCCGCAAAGGCGGGCAGATTGCATTACAGACCGCTGGGGGCGTGCAGCTGCTGAACACCGAGGACATCTACTGGCTGGAAACGCGGGACCGTATGCTGCATTACCATACCTCCACCGGGGTATGGTCCGTGCGTTCCAGCCTGCAAAATGCTGAAAAGCAGCTGGCCCCCTACCACTTTGCCAAATGCAACCAGTGTTACCTTGTCAATCTGCGGTATGTGCGGGCGGTCCAGAACGATATGGTCCAGGTTGGGGAGAACCGGCTGGAGATCAGCCGCCGCCAGCGGGCTGCCTTCCTGGCTGCGGTCGCCGCCTATGTTGGGGGTGCCATGTAATGCTGCCAAATCTCCAACAATTTCTTTCTCTTCTTGTCTGTGGGATACAGCTTTGGGGCGCAGCACTGACCTACTGGCTCCCGCTCCGGCACTCGCCGCACTTTCGGCAGCGGGCGCTGCTTTGCCTGATTCCCTCCATTCCCCTTTCCACATTTTTATTATGGGCGGATCACACGCCTTCCTCGCTGTTCCTGCGGGCGGGGACGTTTATTCTGTTTTGTATGTGGATGATTTTCGCTTCCCACAGCTGCACCCAGTTGGACTGGTCCGGCGCCACTTATTGCGCCATCTGGGGAATTTTGAGTGCCATGACGACATTTGAGTTATGGCAGCTTCTTGTCTGGTGCCTGGCACAGGTAAACATATTCCTGCCATTGGATCAGCCCTCTGCTTTGCTGCTGCAACTGCTGTTTTTTGCCGCTGCGTACTGCCTGCTGCGGGTAACTGTTGCCCATTCCATGCCATATGAAGGCAACTACCACATCGGTCCCCGCCAGCAAATCAGCGCTATTATTCTGGGCGGCATGTTCGTTCTGCTGTTTTTAACAATGCAGACCGTCACCAGCACCGGAGTATCACGGGAAACTTCTATCTTCGTTGTTGTCCCCCTGGCACTCTGCCAGCTCTACTGCATCACCCTTTTATATTTGCAGACTGAGCTGTTCAAAAAGGCGGCCATGGAAAAAGAGATGAGCTCGCTGAACATGCTGTATGAACGCCAGCGCCAGCAGTATCAGGTGGCCAAGCGGAACGTACAGATCATCAACCGCAAATGCCATGAGCTGAAAGTTCAGATCGCTGATCTGCGCCGCATGGCCCCCAACGCCGCGCTGCAGCAGAGCCTGAACGAAGCCGAAGCCGCCGCCCGGCAGTATGACGCCAGCACCCAGACCGGCAGTGAGGTTTTGGATGTTGTGCTGACCGAAAAGAGCATGCTGTGCGAAGCCCACCACATCAGCATCAACAATGTAGCGGACGGTACCTGCCTGCACTTTATGGATCCGGCCGATCTGTACGCTCTGTTTGCCAACGCACTGGATCATGCCATTGAGTTGACCCGCAAGCTGCCGGAGCCGGAAAAGCGGATGATTGACCTGCTGGTCTGCAGGCGGCAGGGGTTTGCTGTTCTGAATATCATCAGCGCGGTGCCCGATGGCCCGGATCCTGGCCGCGAAACCTGCGACGAGTTAAAGATCGTCAAGCGTATTATCCAGAAGTACAATGGTTTTTTGACTACCGAATCCAACGGTGGATTTTTTGCGATAAAAGCCGTTTTCCCGGTCCAATAAAGTTCCCTCAAAATTTCAGGTATAAGATTTACGCCCTTGCATTTGTACATATTGCACAAATGCAAGGGTTATTTTTTTGTCAGGCAAAAACCGTTTATTCCACGCAAATGACCGATTATGCAAAACCCATTGCGACATTTTTCGCTGTTCGTTACAATAATAACAGCAAAAAGAAAGGATGGCAGCGCCATGCGAGAAATCACCAAAATCATGAAGGGTTGGGAATTCACCGGCCCCGACGGCACCACTACAACGGTGGACCTGCCGCACACCTGGAACGCCCGCGACGGTCAGGACGGCGGCAATGACTACTGGCGCGGCACCTGCATCTACCGCACCCGTTTCGCTGCTCCCCAGTTTAACACCGCCTCCCATCAGGTCTGGATTCAGTTTGACGGCGTCAACGCCAGCGCCCATGTGGTTCTGAACGGCTCCCCCGTCTGCAACCACGACGGCGGCTACTCCACCTTCCGCGCCAACATCACCGAACTGCTGCAGGATGAAAACGAGCTGACTGTGGAAGTTGACAACAGCAAAAACGACCGCGTTTACCCCCAGAAAGCTGACTTCACCTTCTATGGCGGCATCTACCGCGATGTCAGCCTGATGGTGGTCAGCAAGAACCACTTCACCCTGGATTACTTCGGCGGCCCCGGCATCCGCATCACCCCCACTGTGCAGGGCGCAGATGCCAGCGTTCAGGTTACCACCTGGCACGACGGCGAAGGCGAAGTGAGCATTGAGTTGCTGGACGCTGCCGGCAACACCGTTGCCACCGGCAAAGGCCCCGACATCACCCTGACCATCTTCAACGCACACCTGTGGAACGGCGTTAAGGATCCGTACCTGTACAGCTGCAAGGCCCGCCTTGTGGTGAACGGCACGGTGGAAGATGAGACCACCACCCGCTTTGGCGTGCGCAGCTTCAAGGTTGACCCCAAGAAGGGCTTCTTCCTGAACGGCAAGTCTTACCCGCTGCACGGCGTTTCCCGCCATCAGGACCGCAAGGGCCTGGGCAACGCCATCACCCGCGAGATGCACGACGAAGACATGGCCCTGATCAAAGAGATCGGTGCCAACACCATCCGCCTGGCTCATTATCAGCACGACCAGTACTTCTATGATCTGTGCGACGAGGTCGGCATGGTTGTTTGGGCCGAGATCCCCTACATCAGTGAGCACATGCCCAACGGCCGCGAGAACACCATCAGCCAGATGAAAGAGCTGATCATCCAGAACTACAACCACCCCTGCATCGTCTGCTGGGGCGTTTCCAACGAGATCACCATCTCCACCAAGGACAAGAAGGACATGCTGGATAACCACCGCCAGCTGAACGACCTGTGCCACGAGATGGACAAGACCCGCCTGACCACCCTGGCCTGCTACGCCATGTGCGGTCCCTTCAACCGTTCGGCCCACATTACCGATATGGTCAGCTGGAACCTGTACCTGGGCTGGTACGTTCCGGGCTTTATCCTGAACGACCTGTGGATGGGCTTCTTCCATCTCTGCTTCCCCAACCGCCCGTTCGGCTACAGCGAATACGGCGCGGAGGGCATGCCCAACCTGCACAGCACACACCCCCACCGCGGCGACCACACCGAAGAATACCAGGCCAAGTACCATGAGTACATGCTGCGCTGCTTCAAGCGCCACCCCTGGATGTGGGCCACCCACGTTTGGAACATGTTTGACTTTGCTGCAGACGCCCGTGACCAGGGCGGCGAGCCGGGCATGAACCACAAGGGCCTTGTGACCTTTGACCGCAAAACCAAGAAGGACAGCTTCTATCTGTATAAAGCATGGTGGAGCGATGAAGCCTTTGTGCACATCTGCTCCAAGCGCTTTGTGGAGCGCACCGGCAGCACCGCTACCGTAAAGGTTTATTCCAACCAGAGCACCGTTGCCCTGTATGTAAACGGCAACAAGGTAGGCGAGCAGACCGGCGAGCATGTTTTCACCTTCAAGGTTCCCCTGAACGGCGAACTGCACATTCAGGCCGTGGCTGGTGACCGCACCGATGAGTCCGTCATCCGCCATGTAGATACCCCCAACCCGGAGTACAAGCTGCACAAGACCAAATCCAAGAGTGCAAACTGGGTATAATCTATTTTGAACACTCTGTATTTTGTTCTTGCTTAATACAGTTTGTTATAGAGCATTTTCTAACAGGAGGAGAACACAATGAGTAAGAAACCCAAAGTTGGGATGTGGTCCGGCCTGACCGCCGTTACCGCCGTCCTGACCGCAGGCGCCATTGTAGGCACGACGGTTGCGTTCCATTATACGACCACCGTTAATAACTACCTGGACGCCGACACCTATAAGATCATCAAGGGCAACAGCGACGAAGACACTGAGTACTTCAAGAGCGATTTCACCTCTGATGAAGAGCGCGAGTCCTATGAGGCTGAGCTGTGCGCACAGGTTGAAGCCGAAGGCGCAGCCCTGCTGAAGAACGACAACAACGCCCTGCCCCTGGCAAGCGGCGCAAAGGTCAGCCTGTTCGGCCACGGCTCCGTGGACCTGATGTACGGCGGCACCGGTTCCGGCTCCGTTGACACCAGCAAGGCTCCCAACTTCAAGCAGGCTCTGGAAGATCAGGGCATCCAGGTCAACAGCACCCTGTGGGATCTGTATTCTTCTGACGATATGATGAAGAACTACAGCCGCATCACCCCGGCTGCCATCTCCGATACCCTGGAAGCCAACACCCAGTACGCTGTGAACGAAGCTCCCTGGAGCAAGCTGTCCAGCGCCGAGTCCAGCTTTGCTGACTACGGTGATGCTGCTATCGTCGTGTTCTCCCGTTCCGGCGGCGAGGGCGCTGACCTGCCCAGCGGCGAAAACGGCACCAATGATTCCTGGATCAAAGGCCAGGAAGGCGACGGTAACTACCTGGCCCTGTCCGCTGAAGAAAAGGAACTGCTCCAGAACCTGAAGACCCTGAAGGACAACGGCACCTTCAAGAAGATCATCGTTCTGATCAACTCTTCCAACGCCATTGAGATGGATTTCCTGAACCCGGAGATCTGCGGCGAGGATTACGGCATCGATTCCGCTATGTGGATCGGCGACGTGGGCCAGACCGGCATCAACGGTGTTGCCCAGCTGCTGGCTGGCGAGGCTACCCCGTCCGGCAGCCTGGTTGATTCCTACCTGTATGACAACATGGCCAACCCCGCCATCTACAACTTCTACACCCAGGCTTACCCCAACGCAGCAGATTACAACCTGCTGACCGATGGCCCTGATGTGCAGGGTATGTACAGCGTGTATCAGGAAGGCATCTACCTGGATTACCGTTACTACGAGACCCGCTACGAGGACGCTGTTATGGGCACCGGCAATGCCGGCGACTACAACTGGTCCACCACTGTTGCCTTCCCCTTCGGCTATGGCGACAGCTACACCACCTTCGAGTACAGCGATTTCAACGTGACCGAGTCTGCTGATGCTTTCAATGTCACCCTGAAAGTCACCAACACCGGTTCCACCTACTCCGGCAAGGAAACCGTTCAGCTGTACTTCCAGAGCCCCTACACCGATTACGACAAGGCCAACGGCATCGAGAAGGCTTCTGCTGAGCTGTGCGGTTTTGCCAAGACCGATATCCTGGCTCCCGGCACTTCCGAGACTGTCAACATCACCGTTGACAAGAGCGAGCTGCGCACCTATGATTCCAACAACGCCAAGACCTATATTGTTGACGCCGGCGACTACTACTTCACCGCTGCCACCGATGCACACAACGCTGTGAACAACATCCTGGCTGCCAAGGGCTACACCGTTGAGAACACCGATGGCCGCATGACCGCCGATGGCGACGTTGCCCTGACCTACAAGTGGACCAACGCCGCTCTGGACAGCACCACCTTCGCCACCAGCGAAAACGGCACTGCCATCACCAACCTGTTTGATGAAGCAGACCCCAACAAGAGCAGCAGCGAACCCGGCGAAGTTACCTGGCTGAGCCGCTCCAACTGGGTTGCCACCTTCCCCACCCAGCCTGTTGTGCTGAACGCAACCCAGACCCTGGCTGATCACCTGGCTTTCACCCGTTACGACGGCAGCAAGGCTGACAGCGTTGAAATGCCCACCCTGGGCGCTGACAATGGTCTGGCTCTGGTTTCCATGATCGGTGCCGACTATGACGATCCCCAGTGGGATACCCTGCTGGATCAGCTGACCTTCAACGAGATGGTCAACACCATCACCCTGGGCTTCCACAACACTGCCGCTGTTGAATCCATCGGCAAGACCCGTACCAAAGATGAAAACGGCCCGCAGGGCCTGACCGCAGCACTGACCGGCGGCGCTTCCGCTATGTGCTACACCTCCGAAGACGTTATGGCCGCCACCTTCAACGTTGACCTGATCAACGATGTGGGCCGCTGCATTGGCGAAGACTGCCTGGCCATGGGTTACTCTGGTCTGTATGGCCCCGGCATCAACATGCACCGCACCGCTTACTCTGGCCGTAACTTCGAGTACTATGCTTCTGATCCGTTCGTTGCCGGCACCATCTGCGCTGCCGAAGTCAACGGCATCCAGTCCAAGGGCGTTTACGTTTACCTGAAGCACGTTGCCCTGAACGACTCTGAATCCAGCCGCCGCGGCGTGAACACCTGGCTGAACGAGCAGGCTGCCCGCGAAATCTACCTGGAAGTTGCCGACAAGGCCATCACCGATGGCGGCGCCTGGAGCGTTATGACCGGCTTTAACCGCTGGGGCGCTACCTGGTGCGGCGCTTACGATAACCTGCTGACCAGCTTCCTGCGCGGCGAACTGGGCATGCGCGGCATGATCATCACCGACTACTCCGGTTCCAGCAAATACATGGATCTGGCCGATGGTCTGATTGCCGGTTCCGATATCTGGGATAGCCCGGACCCGACCATCCACACCACCCTGGCTCCGAAGTACGAGAACGATGCTTACATCGTGACCGAAATGCGCGAATCCATGCACAAGATCCTGTACACCGTTGCCAACTCCAACGCTATGAACGGCTGGTCCTCCGCTGACCGCCTGAAGGTCATCACCCCGTGGTGGAAGACCGCCCTGTACGCTCTGGACACCGTTCTGGCTGTTCTGACCGTGCTGTGCATCTGGCGCCTGGTTGTTGCCATCAAGCGCAAGAAGACCTGGACTGCTGAGCAGGCTGCCAACACTGCAAGCGCTCAGAATCAGCAGTAAGGTTTAGCCTCCGCATCTTCCCCCTTTTGAATCGTTTATGCCCCCGCCCGTTTCGGGGCGGGGGTCTTTGTTATGGCAATACCGCATAATTCTAAGTGCCGATACGGCGAGCGAGGTGCGGCAGATGCTAAGCCAAAAGCGCAGATAATACTGGATGTCTTATCGAGCATTTTGGCAACGCAGATGCCGTGCCGCAGCCGCCGGAGCGGTGCTTAAGCTGCAAGGCGGGAATTGTGCGGTGTTGCCTTATGAAAGGAGAATGCCTCCATGAGTGAACAAAACTCTGCGGCGTCTGCCAGCGTCAACCGCGCCAAGCCTTACCAGCTGATGCTGTTCCCGCTTAACAACGGCGCTACCAACGTGTACTATGTTCTGGTGCTTTCCTACATTGCCACTTTCGGCAGCAAGGTTCTGGCCCTGAGCATGATCTTCGCCTCCGTGATGGTCACCGGCATGCGCCTGTTTGACGCCATTACCGACCCTATCATCGGTGCCCTGATGGACCGCACCAACGGCAAGTTCGGCAAGTTCCGCCCGTTTATGGTCATCGGCAACCTCATCATGGCTGTCAGCATCCTGGTGCTGTACTGCCTGACCCCGCTGATCCCCGCCTCCATGGAATGGGCACGTTATGTTGCCTTTGTAGCCCTGTACGCCATCTGGGTCATCGGCTACACCTTCCAGACTTCCTGCACCCGTTCCGGCCAGACTGTTCTGACCAACGATCCCAAGCAGCGCCCCCTGTTCACCATCTTCAACACCGTTGGCTCCCTGCTGGGCATGGGCGCCATGCAGTTCTTTGCCCCCATCCTGGCCAAAAACTATGAAGGCGGTTACGCTTCCGCCGGTTTCTTCCGCACCCTGGCTCCTGTCGGCATCGTGATCTCCATCGCCCTGACCATCCTGGCTGTCATCGGCATCTGGGAAAAGGACCAGCCGAAGTACTTTGGCATCGGCGGCCAGAAAACCGAAAAGATCAAGGTTGCCGAGTATGTTGCCATCATCAAGGGCAACAACCCCATGCAGCGCCTGATGGTGGCTGGTGCAGGCTGCAAGCTGGCACTTTCCATTGCCACCAACACCACTGTTCTGTGCATGCTGTACGGCTGCATGATGGGCAACTATGATGGTCTGTACCTGCCCATGATGGTTCTGGGCTATGTGTTCAGCGTTCCCTTCTTCCTGCTCACCGTCCGCACCAGCCAGAAGAAAGGCCAGAAAGCCAGCCTGATGCGCTATGTCAGCGTTGCGCTGATCTGCTACATCGGCGTTCTGGTGCTGCTGCTCCTGTGGGGCAAGGGCGATGCCTTCACCCTGTCTCTGATGTCTGACGGCAAGGTTTCCATCAACGTTTACACCATCCTGTTCATCGCTTTGTTCGGCATTGGCTATGGCGCTTATTACGCTACTGCCGATATGCCCATCCCCATGGTTGCCGACTGCTCTGACTACGAGACCTACATCTCCGGCAAGTATATCCCCGGTATCATGGGCACTCTGTTCAGCCTGGTTGACAAGCTGGTTTCCAGCCTGTCCGCTACCGTGGTCGGCGTGGCCGTCAGCTTTATCGGCCTTGACAGCCTGCCCACCCAGTACGACCCGTACACCCCCGGCATGAACGTGGTTGTTATCGTTCTGTTCTGCGTCATCCCCATGATGGCATGGGCTGCTACCCTGCTCGCCATGAAGAACTACAGCCTGACCGGCGAAAAGATGAAAGAAATCCAGGCCGTCAACGCCTGCCGCCGCGACGCTGTTGCGGGCGGCATGAGCCTGGAAGACGCCATGCAGAAATGGCAGACCATCGACCAGCTGCCGGCCCAGTACCGCGCAAACTAATTTTGCTGTTTTCTCCTCCTCTGATACCGGTTTGATTGCGCCGGTTATTTAACTGAAACACCGGGTGCCATATGGCACCCGGTGTTTTGCTTTACCGCAAATCAAACGTTTCTATTCCATCAAAACAGCAGGCGTGCTCCCTGCCTCAAAAAAAGGGGGCCGCCTGCTGCTGTGGCTGTATGTTGCAGGAGAGAGAAATGCAAGAGAATCTTAAGGCAATACCGCATAATTCTAAGTGCCGATACGGCGAGCGAGGTGCGGC
>OGZR01000140.1_pt1 | contig 47040 bp, 48 predicted proteins | sample 1576851 | NCBI WGS metagenome assembly OGZR01 (sample SAMEA3541492, study PRJEB24748) | human gut metagenome | biome: human gut; feature: human-associated habitat; material: faeces | place: China | collected 2012
ACAGTGTTAAAAGATTTGCAGAAAGCAAAAGAGGAAAGTGCATTTGTATAGGATAGTTGTTCTTGATATTCCACTTAATGGAGAAACATTAGAATATTGATTGATACAAAACTGCACTCAGTGATGTGTGGGTGCAGTTTTGTATTAAAATTATTGATTCAGCTTATTACTAAGCAATGATGAAATGAAGAGAAAAGTACTTGGTATTTTCTCGGATGAAATATATAACAGCTTGAAAGAAGCAGAATAGAAAAATGCAGGTTGAAATATACCTGCTTTTTTTATACTTGAAATATACCACAATATATAGTATTTTATAAAATAGAGCAACCACAATATGGTGTATAGTTTTAAGCTGGAAGCGATAGAAATATTTTTTGTTAGTAAAACATCATAAATAAAAAGTTGTCCTATATGTCACAAAAGAAAGTATTACTATGGAGATATAAACAATGACAGGAGGTAAATTATATGTCAGCAACAACAAGTGAATTATTAGATTCATATACAAAAATGTTGGATAGTGAATTTTATAAAAATCTAAAAGGTATAACAGCAGGAATAGAAGCACTACAAAAATCACTTTTAGGAAGTGATTTACATAAGCAGATGCAAGCATGGCAAACTGTATTAAACGATCCAGAAAGTTCTATTAATAAATCCATGCGTATGTGGTCTGAATTTTCAATAAATATTGATTATGGAAAATTGACTGGATTACAGGCAGGATTACAACAATTAGCTGATCAGATGCCTAAAATAGACATGAGCTCATTTGCAGGCTTACAATCTCATTTAGGCGAATTATTGAATACAGATAATATAATTAATTCCAAATTTTCAGAGGTTATTGATTATGCATATGAAACAGCAAAAGAAATTGAAGAGCCAGATATTGGAAAGGAAGAATTAAAAAATAATATCATAGAAGAAATTGATAATAAGGATGCTAAAAAATCTACCATAAGAAATAGTGAATTTCAAAAAGCTGTATGCAGAATGATATGTTTTATTTTGTTGACAGCTTGTACATATTTATATCAAGCTGGTGGGATTGAAAATGCATCAGTAAATGATTTTATCAATTATATAATGGCATATATAGTGCCCTCGCTGTTATCAAGTGGTTTATATAATAATGGTAGTATGATAGCAAATACATGCGTTGAAAAAACTACCATTCAGTAAAATCTATTCCATTTTAGTAAGTCTTGAGATAAAATATGTTCTGTGAATTATTCACAAGATAATATTTTAAGGAGGCTTGGCAATGAACAAGGATTTTGAACGCTGCTGTAGCTTTCTTGCAGACATGATTATTAAATATGCACCAGAGATAAAAGAAGAAGTAGAGGTGTGTATGATGATCAAGGATTCAATTGATGACGAGAAAGTAAGCAGGCAGAAACAATTTGACCGGTTCTGTTATTACTTAGGTGGGGTAAAACAGTTTCTGGACAAAAAGGCTGCATAGGCAGCTGGCATCCTGTAGATAATATGCTACGGGATGTATACATATATTACGGGACTTCATTCATAAGAGTGGAGTCTTTTTGTTTTATTCTTTCATCTTGGAAAAAGTTTTGGTTGAACAGAGGTTGGAATGATGATAAAATTTAGTTGGGACAATAGCGAACGCATGCGTTCACATTTCATAACTAAGAAGTAATGGATTGGAGAGGTGCTTATGGAAGATAAAATTGGAACCGATGAATATGGGGAAATACTTATATATCAGACTGATGATGGGCAGACAAATATAGAAGTTAAAATAGAAGATGATACAGTGTGGCTGACACAACAGCAGCTTACTGAATTATATCAATGCAGTAAATCAAATATAAGTGAACATATAAAGCATATATTCGAAGAAGGGGAGCTGGATAAGGATTCAGTTGTTCGGAAATTCCGAACAACTGAAGATGATGGAAAAACATATAATGTTACTTATTACAATTTAGATATGATTATCTCTCTTGGATACCGTATTAAATCAGGAATTGCAAAAAATTATCTGGATGAGAGTGAACTAAAAGTATTAAATAATCTTGTATCTGGTTATTTTGATTTGGCAGAAATTAATGCAATTGAACATAAACCTATGTACATGGATGATTATGTAAAGCAATTGGATAGTGTTTTGTCATCAGGAAACAGAAAGCGTTTAACTGGTTCCGGTTCTGTAAGTCATAAACAGGCGTTGGAGAAAGCAAAGTCAGAATACAGAAAATATCAGGAGATTACTTTGACACCAGTCGAAAAAGCATATCTTGAAAGCATTAAAGAGGTTTCCAAGGAGGTAAAAAGGAGATAACATCTGATGAAAAAACAGCAGAAATGTTACATATATACAAGAGTTTCCACTTCCATGCAGGTAGATGGTTACAGTCTTGATGCACAGAAGGACAAGCTTAGAAAATACGCAGAGTATCAGGAAATGTCTATCGTCGGGGAATATTCTGATGAGGGTAAATCTGGCAAAAGTGTGGAAGGCAGACCACAGTTTAAGCAGATGCTTGCGGATGTAGAAAGTGGCAAAGACAATGTTGATTATGTGCTGGTATTTAAGCTGTCACGATTTGGAAGAAATGCTGCAGATGTTTTATCGTCATTGCAGAAAATGCAGGATTATGGAGTTAATCTTATCTGTGTAGAGGATGGGATTGACAGCTCTAAGGATGTCGGGAAGCTGATGATATCTGTGTTATCTGCGGTTGCAGAGATAGAACGTGAGAATATCCTTGTCCAGACAATGGAAGGTTTTTCTACATCATTCGTCAAAGGTGTGCTGGATAATCCGATATATTGCGGCAAGCTCGCATTTGGTCGAAGAAAAAATGAGAAGATTCCGGGAACAAGGAATGAATATCATATCGTAAAACAAAAGGATTACTTGTTAAGTGATGGAATCCATGAGGCAATCATATCAGAAGAAATGTGGAATCAGGCACACAGAAAGCGTCAGGAGACAGGTGTTTTACAGGTAAAAACACATAGTCTTGAGCATGAACATATTTTATCAGGGATTATTAAGTGCCCTGTATGTGGAAGCGGTATGTATGGCAATGTGAATCGTAAGAAGCATCCGGACGGAGGCTATTACAAGGATTATTTCTATTATGCCTGCAAACACAGGAAGCTTGTGGACGGACACCGCTGTACTTATAAAAGACAGTGGAATGAGGACAGAATCAATGCGGCAGTTGAGGAAATTATCCGTAAATTTGTCACGAATCCGAAGTTTGAGGAAGAAATCAGAAAGCAGATAGGTGGCAGTATTGATACATCAGAGCTTGAAAGAGAATATGATGGTTTAAAAGACAGATTGAACCAGACAACAGGAGCAAAGAACAAGCTTGCAGACCAGATGGATCATTTATCCGTATTAGATAAGAATTATGAGAAAAAGTACAATGATATGCAGGAACGACTTGATAAGCTGTATGATGAGATTACAGATATAGAGAATGCCATAGAAGAAGTCGAAACAAGACTTTATAATATCAGGCAGGACAAAATCTCAGAAGATAATGTTTACCAGTTCCTTTTATTCTTTGATAAGCTGTATGATGAATTTACAGATCTGGAAAAGAAGACATTTTTGAAGAGCTTCCTGTCGGATGTGTTTATCTATGAGGAAGAGCAAAAGGATGGCAGAATATTAAAAGGTCTCCGGTTTAAATTTCCTATATATATGAATGGCAGAAATGTATTAGGCGTGGATTGGGACAACGAGAGTACAGATGAGACAATAGTTGCACTACATCGGATCGATTTGTAAATTGGACAGCGGCTTCGGAAACACATCAAAGGAAAAGTAATATTTTCATCATTCAACAGAATAAAAGAAACGTGAAAGACCGTTCATTTTCAAGAAAAATTGAAAGTGAGTGGTCTTTTTTATACCTCTAAAACGGATTTTTATTATAACGTTTTGAAGGGCTGATTCGATATGTTCGAGAAAGGCGATATTATGGAGACAATTCGGAATGTAGATGTAAATAGATTGCATGATTTCAAAAATCATCCATTCAAAGTAGAGATGAATACAGAATTGTGCGAGCTATCTGGAGCGCTTGAGAAACTCAAGTTGAGATTGAAAAAATATCAGTATGCATGATATAATACTATATTATGAGAAGTTAAATGAATATTGTGATGGATAGGAGAATATTACATTGACAGTAAATTATGATAAGCTGTGGAAGCTGTTAATAGATAAAAAAATCAGCAAAACGCAATTGGTACATAAGAGCGGTATAAGTACCAATGCTATGGCTAAAATGGGAAAAAATCAATTTGTCAGATTGGAAGTGTTAATTAGGATATGTGATATTCTCCATTGTCAGATAGATGATATTATTGATTATTCTATGGATGTAGAAACAGAACGAGGAGGTAACTCTTATGAAATCTAATTTTGACTTTTTACAAACAGAGTTTCCTGTTTTATCAACGTTTGGTTGTCAGGCTGAAAAGTATTGCTTTTCTGATCCTAATTCATGCCTTATGAAATTGGGAATGATAGGGGAGAGCATTGTTAATTTAATGTTTACTTATGACAGAATCCAATTGCCATATGATAATACGGCAGTTACAAGAATAGATACTCTTCAAAGAGAGGGGTTGCTAACAAAAGATTTAACGGATATTTTACATGCACTTAGAAAAGCCAGAAATAAAGCTGTGCATGAGAATTATGATTCTGAATCAGAATGTAAAATTCTGATTGAAATGGCTTATAGTCTTTGCGAATGGTTTATGCAGACTTATGGCGATTGGAATTATCAGCATCATGATTTTATTATGCCTGAATTAGAAAATAAGAGAGTTTCGGTTACACAGGAAGAGAAAGCTGCAGAAGAGAGACAGGCAGAAGAACTTACAAAACAGGCAGAACAAAAAGCAAGTACAGCAGAAGCTATTTCTAAATCAGAGCGTCAGAAGCAGGCTGGTAAAATGGCAAGTCAGCGCCCTAAATCAGAAGCTGAAACTAGATATATTATTGATGAACAATTGCGTCAAGTAGGCTGGGAGGCAGATACAGAAAATCTCCGTTATTCTAAAGGAACTCGTCCGGCAAAAGGACATAATATGGCTATTGCTGAATGGCCGACAAATTCTTCAGTAGGACAGAGCGGACGTGTAGACTATGCATTATTTGTTGACACTAAGTTGATAGGTGTCATCGAGGCAAAAGCGATACATAAGGATATTCCGTCTGTTATTGATTATCAGGGAAAAGAATATCCGCGTAATATTCGTAAGGAAGATTCAGAGTATCAGATTGGAGAATGGGGTGAATATAAAGTACCATTTACTTTTGCTACCAACGGAAGACCATATCTAAAGCAGCTTGAAACAAAGTCAGGAATATGGTTTTTAGATTTGAGAAGCCCTGCAAATAATCCGACAGCTCTTCATGGGTGGATTAGTCCTATGGGAATGGTAGAATTGCTGGAGAAAAATCCTCAAGAGGGTAATTCAGCATTGAAGGCATTGCCATATGATTTTCTTACAGATCCTAATGGGTTAAATCTGCGTGAATATCAGTTAAATGCGATAAAGGCGGCAGAACAGTCAGTTATTGAAGGAAAAAAGAATATCCTTTTAGCTATGGCAACAGGAACAGGAAAAACACGTACTGTACTAGGTATGATTTATCGCTTTTTAAAGACGAACCGATTCAAACGTATATTGTTTCTTGTTGACCGTACTTCTCTTGGGGAACAGGCATCAGATGTATTCAAAGAAGTAAAGTTGGAAGACTTAATGACACTTGATGAGATATATAATATCAAGGGACTTGAAGATAAAAATATTGATAAAGAAACCAGAATACAGGTGGCAACTGTTCAGAGCATGGTTAAGCGTATTCTATATAATGATGGAGAAACTATGCCGGCGGTTACAGACTATGATCTTATTATCATAGATGAAGCACACCGCGGATATATTCTTGACAAGGAAATGGGCGACACCGAAATTTTGTATCGTGACCAAAGAGATTATCAAAGCAAATATCGAAGTGTGATTGAATATTTTGATGCGGTGAAGATTGCACTTACGGCAACACCTGCACTTCAGACGACAGAAATTTTTGGACAACCAGTGTTTAAATATACATATAGAGAAGCTGTCATAGAAGGATATTTAGTAGATCATGATGCTCCTCATCATTTGGAAACAAAACTCAGTACAGGTGGAATTCACTACAAATCGGGTGATACAGTTATGATTTATGATCCTGTGACAGGTGAAATTACAAATAGTGAGTTGTTGGATGATGAATTAGATTTTGATGTTGAACAATTTAATCGGCAGGTTATTACAGAGAATTTCAATAAGACCGTTTTAGGCGAGATTGCTAGAGATATAGATCCTGAGAATCCAGAAGAACAGGGAAAAACTCTAATATATGCAGTTGATGACCAACATGCAGATATGATTGTATCAATTTTGAGAGATATTTATTCGGAATATGGGGTCTCTAATGAGGCTATTATGAAGATAACAGGTAGCGTTGGAGGCGGCAATCCTAAGAAAGTGCAGGAGGCTATAAAACGTTTCAAGAATGAGAGTTACCCAAGCATTGCAGTAACAGTGGATTTGTTGACTACAGGAATTGATGTGCCGGAAATTACAACATTGGTGTTTATGCGTCGTGTGAAATCACGTATTTTATTTGAGCAGATGTTGGGGCGTGCTACTAGATTATGTCCGAAAATACATAAGACGCATTTTGAAATATACGATCCTGTAGGGGTATATGATTCTTTGAATGATGTGAATACGATGAAACCAGTAGTGGTTAATCCAACAACAAGCTTTACTCAGTTATTAGATGGTCTGTCTGAAATAAATGATGATAAACAGGTAGAGCAGCAGATTAATCAGATAATTGCCAAATTGCAGAGAAAGAAACGAAATATGTCGCCTAAAATGATGGACTATTTCATTAGCATGACTGATGGAAAAGACCCATCACAGCTTATTATGGAAATTGAAAAGTCAGATGTGCAGGAGGCTAAGAATCGTCTGCTTAAATATCGTGATGTATTCAAAATGCTACAAGAAACGAAAGCAAATGGTTCTCGTCCTGTTGTAGTTTCAGATGCAGAGGATGTATTGACAGAACATTCACGTGGATATGGAAATGCAGAAAAACCAGAAGATTACCTGAATGCATTTTCACGATATATTCAGAGCAATCGAAATGAAATTGCAGCATTGAATATTATTTGTACCAGACCTAAGGATTTGACAAGAAAAGATTTGAAGGATTTAAGATTAACACTTGACAGAGAAGGATTTACTACACAGCAGTTGAATACTGCACTTTATGAATTGACTAATGAAGAGATAATGGCAGATATTATAAGCTTGATTCGACGCTATGCAATTGGATCAACGCTTATTAGTCATGAAGCACGTATTCACAGAGCTGTTGAGAAACTTAGAAAAAAACATAATTTCTCAAAGCAGGAACAGAGCTGGATATCCCGCATTGAAAAATATCTGCTGGGGGAATCTGTAATGAATATCAAGGTATTTGATGAAGACAGCAGATTCGCAAGCTATGGAGGCTTCAAAAAGATAAATAAAGTATTTCAGAATAACCTTGAAAGCATTGTGCTTGAATTAAATGAATATTTGTATGATGACGGAGGAAATGTTGCATGACAACACAAGAAATTGTATCAAAATTATGGAATTTATGTAATGTATTAAGAGATGATGGCATCACATATCATCAGTATGTTACAGAATTAACATATATTTTGTTTTTGAAAATGGCGAAGGAAACTGGAACAGAAGAACAGATTCCAGAGAAATATCGTTGGGATGAATTGAAGGCTAAAAGCGGAGTAGAATTAAAAAAATTTTACAAAGAACTGTTATCAGAACTAGGGGATAATGGTACAGGCAGAATTCGTGAAATATATCAGGGTGCAGCGACAAATATTGATGAGCCTAAGAATCTTGAGAAAATTATAGCTACGATAGACAGTCTTGATTGGTATTCTGCGAGAGAAGAAGGACTTGGAAATTTATATGAAGGATTACTTGAGAAAAATGCTAATGAAAAGAAATCGGGTGCAGGTCAGTATTTTACTCCACGTGTTTTGATTGATGTTATGACAAAACTTATGAAACCCCAAGTAGGAGAGAGATGTAACGACCCTGCCTGTGGAACATTTGGTTTTATGATTGCTGCTCATCAATATGTTGCAGAGCATACAGATAATTTTTTTGATATTGAAGATGCAGATATGGCGAGATTTGAGAGGGAGGAAGCATTTACAGGCTGTGAGCTTGTACATGATACACACCGGTTGGCATTGATGAATGCTATGCTCCATGATATCGAAGCTCCTATTACATTAGGCGATACGCTTTCAAATATAGGAAAATCAATGCATGATTACGATTTGGTTCTGACAAATCCACCATTTGGAACTAAGAAAGGCGGAGAACGTGCTACACGTGATGATTTTACTTATCCTACAAGTAACAAACAGTTAAACTTTTTACAGCATATTTATCGAAGTCTTAAAAACAACGGAAAAGCAAGAGCTGCTGTTGTATTGCCGGATAATGTGTTATTTGCGGATGGTGATGGCGAGAAAATTAGACGGGATTTATTAGATAAATGTAATCTACATACAATTCTGCGTCTTCCTACCGGAATATTCTATGCACAGGGTGTTAAGACAAATGTACTTTTCTTTACTCGTGGAAAAACAGACAAGGGAAATACAAAAGAAGTCTGGATTTATGATCTTAGAAATGATATGCCATCATTTGGAAAAACTAATCCTTTAAAGCCAGAGCACTTTGATGACTTTATAGCATGCTATGCAGATGGAGACTTAAGCAAACGAAAAGAAACATATAGTGAAGAAAATCCAAATGGAAGATGGCGTAAATTCTCAATTCAGGATATTCTTGCAAGAGATAAAACAAGTCTTGATATTACATGGATGAAGACAGAATCTGATACAGATAATTATACACTTGCGGAATTATTAGATCAGATTAAAGAAAAATCTCAGAATATTGCCAAGGCAGTTTCAGAATTGGAACAACTGATTGGAGAAGTGGAGGAGTAATGGATACAAAAGCATTAAGACAAAAAATACTTGATCTTGCTATCCGTGGCAAACTTGTTCCGCAGGATCCAAATGATGAACCAGCAGAGGTATTGTTGGAACGCATCAGAGAGCAGAAGCAGCAGATGTTCAAGGAAGGTAAGCTCAAGAAAAAGGATATTAAGAATGATACAATTATCTTTAAAGGTGAGGATAATTTGCATTATGAGAAGTTCCAGGATGGAACTGTAAAATGTATTGAAGATGAGATACCGTTTGAAGTGCCGGAGGGGTGGGCTTGGTGTAAGTTGAACGATATATATAATTTTATTGATTATCGGGGTGCAACACCAACTAAAATAACAAATGGAATACCTTTGGTTACTGCAAAAAATGTCAAATCTGGATATATTGATTATACAATTGATGATTATATATCAGAAGAAGAGTTTAAAGAACGGCAGCAACGTGGCATTTCAAAAAAAGGTGATATTTTATTTACAACGGAAGCTCCTTTGGGCAATGCAGCTTTAGCTGATATGGAAAAATTTAGTGCAGGGCAAAGATTAATTACGTTTCAACAATATGGTTCAAAGGATGAATTGATAAATTATGTTATGTTAATGTTTATATTGAGTGATTTTTTTCAGCAACAATTATATGTTAATAAAACTGGAAGCACTGTAGCTGGTATCAAAGCCGCAATATTAAAAACTTTATGGATACCTGTACCACCATATAACGAACAACTTAGAATTAGTAATACTTTGAAGTCTGCTATAAATTTGATTGATAGTATTTCAAAAAATAAAGAAATACTTAGCACAAGTATAAGTAATACAAAATCTAAAATTCTCGACCTTGCCATCCGTGGTAAAATTGTCCCACAAGACCCGAATGACGAGCCGGCTTCTGTTCTTCTTGAGCGTATCCGTGCTGAAAAAGAAGAACTTATCAAGCAAGGAAAAATCAAGCGTGATAAGAAAGAATCTGTCATCTTCAAAGGTGATGATAACTCTTATTATCTGAGGACTGGTGGAGTTGAAGAATCTTTAGAGGATTGGAGATTTGATGACCTTCCTGAAACATGGAAAATTTGTTGTTTGTGGGAGTTGTGTGATTATGGGGATTGTATTAATGTTAATACAGAAGATATAGCAGAAGACGCATGGATTCTTGACCTTGAAGATATAGAAAAAGATACTGGAACAGTCTTAAAGAAAGTGACAAAGGCTCAAAGAAATTCAGTTAGTACAAAGCACAAATTTCATTCCGGACAAGTATTGTATAGTAAACTGCGCCCATACCTCAATAAGGTGGTTTTATCAGATGCTGACGGATACTGCACTTCTGAAATTCTTCCTTTAGAATTTAAAAATTGTGTGCTTCCTGAATATGCTCGATATTATTTAATGTCGGGTACATTTATTGCTTACGCTAACCATTGCTCTTACGGTGTAAAAATGCCTCGTTTAGGAACAACAGATGGGAAAAAAGCTATTTTTTCATTACCGCCATTGTCAGAACAAAAACGTATTGTAGAAACAATAGACTTTTGTTTTATGCAGTTGAATAAAATTTCAGAAGCACTTGCTTAACATACAGCCGCCCTCATACGAGGACGGCTAATATTTTACCAAGTTACAATTTTATCTACAAGCTCCTGCTGTTCACTGGCGGTACGACGGAGATAAATGCGTGTTGTTTCGATGCTCTCATGTCCCATAAGGTCAGCAAGCAAAGCAATATCATTGTACTTTTCAAGGAAGTTCTTTGCGTATCTGTGACGAAATGAATGCGGGTAAACCACCTTTTTATCAAGTCCGTATTTCTCAGCATAGTTTTTAAGTTGCTGAGAAATTCCTCTTGTGGTAATTCTGTCTCCATATCTGTTAAGAAACAAATAGCCAGAGGAACGGTGCGATTCCTCCAGCCATTCAAGAGTTTCTATTTTTAACTTTTGTGGTATGTATAATCGTCGTAGTTTACCACCTTTTGTGTATAGGTCAAAATATCCAATTTCTATATGCTCAATCTTAATTTGAATCAGCTCGCTTACTCTTGCCCCTGTAGCTGCTAAATACCAAACTACAAAATACCATTCCATATTACTATCCTTTTTGAGCTGCTTCTTAAGAAAATTGTAATCTGCATTGCTGATAACATTTTCTAAGAAGTTTTTTTGCTGCACTTTTACAGCTTTTAGCTGTAAGTGCTGTTCTTCTAAATATTCCAAATACTTGTTTATTGCCTGTATACGTAGATTTACCGTTTTAGGCTTAAAGAATTCCATCAAATACCCTTTGTAGGCAAGCAGATTTTCTTTGCTAACAACATCGTAATTCGCATTGAAATAATTCACTGTCCATAGATACGATGTTATCGTATTTTCTGACAAATTTTCCTTTCTCAAGTATTCTTCAAATGTTATTTTTGTCTCCATAAAAAGACACCTCCGATATAATATTTTTGCGAGAAATTCGCTCTAATATTATATCGAAGATGTTTACACTCCTCTTATTATGAGAAGGTGGGCAATAACGTAAATTGCATTGATGAAAAAATCCCATTTGAATTACCAGAAGGTTGGGCTTTTATTCGTCTAAATACTGCATGGGAACTCATATCTGGAAGAGATTTGTCTCCATCAGAATATAACGATAAAAATGATGGAATTCCATATATTACAGGTGCAAGCAATTTTAAAAATGGTCATATTAGCTTAGTTCGTTGGACTCCCGTTCCGCAAGTTATTACTCGGAGGGGAGACTTACTTCTGACTTGCAAAGGAACTATCGGGGAAATCGCACATAATAACTTTGGGGAAGCTCACATTGCACGTCAAATTATGGCTATTCGCAATATCTATAGCCTTAATGTTGATTTTCTGGCATTATGCATTGAATATTCAATGACGAAAATCAAACAAGCTGCCAAGGGACTTATTCCGGGAATATCTCGTGAAGATATTCTTAACTTGGTTATACCTATTCCACCAACCAAAGAGCAAGAAAATATTTGCAACAAGCTCAAAGTAACTTTTTCAGCAATAGAGCATATTGAGAAGAGCCTCAATTGAGGCACTTTTCGATTATAGCTAGGTGGCTAAATGCAACATTTATAGATTTATCAATGCGTTTCTGTTCAGATAACGGAGGAACTGCAATGAGCATTTCTTTTAATGTAAGTGGCTTTAATTCCTTTTGGTTTGTTGATCCTTCGCCTTTCTTTTCAAGTTCGCTTTGATGAGCTTTTATGAACGCATATAGGTAATGTGAGCTGATGCAACTAAAGCTACGAATTACCGTAACATGAGAATCAGGAACAATTAAGAGACCTGTAGTATTATCGGTATTTCTATAAATTCCGACTCGTCCAAGAGTACCTGTTCCGGTTGAGTTAATTACTATATCTCCATCTTGCATATGTTCATCAGTCGGATAACGTTTTATTATGGTCTCGTCAAGATATTGAGCCAAACTAATATCTATGCCGTTGTATTTGGTGTTGCATTTCTGAGCAAATACAATAACATTGCTGATTTCTGCATATTTTGGAGATTTCCCTCGACGAATTTCTTTAACACAGCAATTTTCTAAACGCATCCATGTCCAAGTATCTGGAATATTATATGGTATTTCTTCATCAATGCAAGACACCTCACCATCAATCTTCTCATAATAAGAGTTATCATCACCTTTAAAGATAACAGATTCCTTCTTATCACGCTTGATTTTTCCATGTTTAATAAGTTCTTCTTTTTCAGCACGGATACGCTCAAGAAGAACAGAAGCTGGCTCATCATTTGGGTCTTGTGGGACAAGTTTGCCACGGATGGCGAGGTCGAGGATTTTAGATTTTAAAATTGTAATAGTTGAGTGTAAGTTATCTTTATTAAATTGAATCTCATTTACTTTTACAATGGCTTGTTGAACAGCAGCAACTATGCGTACTTGTTCATTTTGGGGTGGAACAATACATAGATAATTCATTGCAGCAGAAATTGTAATTGTGTCAACAGTTGTACCTTTAGAATTTTCTCTCATTTGCAATTGAACAAAGCTTGATTCCAATAAGATTTTGGCAAATTTAGAAACAAGCATTTTATTTCTGTTTTCAAAGCAGAGAACACTAGCATCTTTATAATAAAACTGGTCCTCTGGCTTTACTATATAAACTTTTCCTATTGTACCTACACCAGAAACCATCAAGTCACCTGATTGTGGTATACCATAGTTTTTTTCTAATTCAAGATAATGCTCTTTAGAAATAAATAAATCATTCTCAACAAAATCGTTCTCAGATAATTTTACAATTTCTCGTGCCCTATAAAACGGAATCCCTTCGTTTTTCCAATCAGATTGAAGAACTCGTTTACTTGAACATACATTTAATAAGTCTCTTAATCTACACCAACTCCACCCCTCCGGCACTTCAAATGGTATCTCGTCCTCAATACATTTTACAGTTCCATCCTGGAACTTCTCATAATGCAAATTATTGATACAAGTAGTAAGTTTAAGGTACCTTCGTGGAAAATAAAAAAGTGGAGCCCACGCATGGAACTCCACCGGCTACGGACATCGCAAGTTTCCGTAGTGCAACCATATGTACATTAACATTACAAGATGTGTATGTCAATAAACTCATGTTAGATATTGAATTATATTTTCCTGTATCGGCTGATTTTATCCCAGTTAGCAGGAAATCCCATATTATCAAGCAATTGTTTCTCTGTAAGATGAGGACACTGCTTAATTACAGATTTTATAAGTTTTGAAAGAGCAGTTTTAAAGAGTCTGAATTCATCATTATTTATCAGGTAGCGTAAGGCAATTACAACTGCGAATAAATCCTGCTTGCCGTATACATAGTGATTATTGTTTTGATTGATTTGAAGCTTTTGGTGTAGCAGGGTATCAGGAATTGTCTCGTTTATTCTGAATGAAAACAGACGCTCCCCATGGGCACATACATTACGGCATTTGCCTATAATGTTGATAAACTGATGCAATTTTTTTTCTGAAACATTCTGAAAGTTTTTGCTGATTTTGGTTCTAATATCAGTAGTTGCATATTGATACATTTTGGAAATCTGCCCAAATGTTAAAGCATTTGCTGCAACCCATAATGGTACATTGTGATATGTATTGACTGAATGCTCAATATAGGCATATTTGCTAGGTGTAGCAATAACTTTTTGTAATGAATGAGTCAGGCGAAGCAGTTCACGATGGTTCTTTCTGGTGTGATTATAATTATTTATATCAAGATACATGGACTGCTGTTCACCATATTTTTCACAGAAGTGATAGGAAAACATGGATTTTATATGGCGTTCTACATGAAGAATATATTTCAGAAACAAAGTGCGTAGCTCTTCATCAAAGTAGTAGAAAGAAACTAATTCATCAAAAGTAACGCCATGAATATATTTATTTGACGGAGCGTGTTTGAAAAGAGATTTGTATCCACCTATTAGAGAATAGTAGCTGAGTTCTTCCAGTTTTTTAGTGGCATATTCGTGATTAGGAATAGCAAGTTGTTTGTCATATTCAAGAATATGTAGTTGCTGCTCATAGGTGAGAAAGTTTTTTGCCATATAGTATTTCCTTTCTGAAACAGGCATAAAAAAAGTGGAGCCCACGCATGGAACTCCACCGGCTACGGGCATCGCAAGTTTCCGTAGCACAACCACTACGAATAATATACCATTGATATCTGGCGATGTCAAACAGTATTTTTTTAGTGGCATTAATAGTTTATGCTTTTCTGTGCGTGATATTCTTATTTTGTTGATTTCTGGCATTCAGCCATTTTTCTTTATATTCCAGTGCTTTCTCGGGCTTGTGCCATCTGGCATATAGATTATTCAGATACCCGTATACAGATTTTAGATAGTCATTCTCTGAAGCATAATTATAATATGATGAAACAGCAGTATAAGATGAAACTGAATCAGAATCACTGGTATCCATAGCAACACCGATAATACTCTCTGCTGTCAGTAGATTCTTTTCGGCTTCTACTGGTTTACCTTCCTTTAATGCAATTATTCCGGCGGCAAGTCGGCAGCAGCCATAATCCAAAGTGTTGTTGCCTTCGTTATCTGTTACAAGAGTATCATATTGATTAAGGACAAGCAGTGCAAGCTCTAAATCACCAACAAGTATCAGCATATTTACAAGATTATCATCATCCGAATAAGGACAATGTGAAGAAAAAAGCTGTAAAAGGTCTTTTTCAGATGCTATTTCTTTAATCTTAATCGAAGCATATTGTTTTACTTCACAGCGTGTTGTGACAAGCAATTGGAAATCATTCTTTACAAATTCTTTGAAAAAAGCATCATCTTTAGGAAGTACATTAAAGTTATCCAGTATCACAAGGCTGTCCTGATGCAGAGAGCGTAGCAGTCGGTAATGTGAGTCAAATAGAGCATCCTCATCCATATCTGATGTATCATATGAAAATTCCATAGCAACCGGTCTTGCTCCATTACACCAGCGGCTGAAGGTTATATTATCCTCTGAAGCTTCACCATAGTCAGAGGCTTCATCCGAAAGGCAGAGCGAAAAAGGTCACGCACAAGCCGGTGCTGTGGGTAAGTCTTTATTTTATTGTCAAGTAATGCACATGCCACATGTGCAAATGTCAATTGATTTTTCATACTTTCTCCATGTCTATGTCAACTTCCAGTCAACATGTCGTCAATGTGTTTCATTTTCAAAATTCACTATCATTATCACAACAAAACATAGCCGGCAGACAGCAGAAGATATCAGAAATGGCTATAAATATTATAACATAGAACAAACGTACGCTCTACAACTTTTTTGTACATTGAAAACTAAATGAGCTTTATTATATGCCAACAGAACCAGCGAAGATGTTTCCGGTAGGAAACGGAGCGGGCGAAGACACTTCCGTCAAGGGTGGGAAAAGGACTCGAGCAGGAGTAGCCCACAGGTCACGAAGCGATTCGGGGGACTAAAGGTCAGTTGTGAGACTGACAGCATGTGATATGTAGAAAGGGGGTGTTTACACATGACTAAGGAATTGGAGTTAGCCAAGAAGCTGGCTGTACTTGGGTGGATTTTCCGTCAGGGGTTAACCACAGAGGATGAGTACAACAGAACAAAAATTCACATTATGGGCGAATATGGTGTAGTAAGTTTTATGACTGCATAATCGCACATTCGTTAACATTTTGATTTTGAATTATAGTGTTGGCAGTGACGGAGCTTCTGGTACTGTCAGTTAAATATACAGACATTTTTTGAAAGGAGATTTTCACATGGAGGAAAAACAGGTAGAAGTAACAAAGAAAGTCGAAGTTCCCATTGTCAGGGACAGCAGACTTATTGGAAAGCCACTGACCATAGAAAGAGAGTGGCGGCATATGTGCGTGTCAGCACAAACGGAGAGGAGCAAATATAGAGCTTTAATTCTCAGAAGCAATATTATCAGGACAAGATATCGTCCAATAAGGAATGGGTGATGGTTGGAATATATGCTGATGAGGGAATTATAGGAAGAGGAACTTATGAATAGAAAAGCCGGGGGTGCAAAAACGGCAGGAATAGAATAATTGAGAAACAGCGTCAGGGCAGTTATGAGTGAAATACTTGTAGCTGCTTTTTTTGTGCTTTTGGACACGATGTCCAGAAGCGGGAAGGAGAGATATATAGATGGAATCAATGAGAGATATTAACAGGGTAATGGAGCGTGAGATTGCGAAGGGGAGCTGCCCTTTGAAACTGGATCATATTGAATTTGGAAATTATTCGTATCAGGAAATAACATCAAAAGAGAAATTGCTGGAGATGTTATCGTATTTGTTGCGGATAGGTGATTTCAAGCAGTATGCCGGAAAGACTATCCTAAATAATGTTTATATGGACTTGCGTGGGAAAAAGCCTGTATTTAAGAGAACCAAGACAGCCATAGAAAGAAATAATATATTTGCAACAATCAAAAGGTATGCAAAGAAGCTAAAGCTGCAGTATAATGGAGATGTATATCTGGAAATGGTCAGATGTTATTTCGATATACCGCAAGAAAATCTGGAAAAGTGCCGATATACATATCAGGGGAACGAAACATACGTCTTTCTGATGTCGGATAAATATATCATGGCATTATATACACATTGTTTGGTGGCGAGGAAAGAAGCTGCTATACAAGGAGTTCAGGTTGATGGTTTTACAGAGAAAGAGTATGGAAGGGTAAGATTAGAGAATGTGGGGGATGTTTTGTTTCAGGCATTGTTGCTTGATGATATACAATTAAATTTTGATAAAATTATTGCAATGGAGATAACCATATTTATCGGAAAATAGAAACTGGTACAAAATGTGTGAGGTATGACAGATGAATGAATACGAGATATTGGGTGGACTACATAAAATTATTGACGATGATACGAACTTGAAAATGAAAGAATGGTTGGATTCACATAATGTGAATAATTATTTACTGTATCCACTTGCAGCAGTTGAATTAGGTGCAATAAAAGAAGCACCAGAAAACAATGAAAACTTATTAAGAAGGTGTGTGGCGTCATTTGTATATGCGAAAGCTAAAGAGAATGAGAAAAGTATTTTTATTAAAAAGTTTAATACACCTGGATTTAAGAAATATCTAAAATCATATGAAAGTGAATTGATTCCATTATATCAGAATTTTAGATTTTCGAGAGAAATAAATGATATAAATCCATTTTCAAAGCCACGTTTAGTGCAAGAAGGAGATCATAAATATAAACTTACAACATCTTTAGTATCTGATCATTATAGGGAAGAAGATTTTTATTTTTACGGGGAAGATGATAGAAAAAACGCAGAAAAAGAACAAGAACAAACATTTGATTTACATGTCAGATTTTGGAATAAAATTGTATTGGAACAAAAAAAGTATGAAGAATTGCGCAAATATCCAGATATGGAGCTATATAATTGTTGCATTGAAATTATTGAGAAGGATCTAAATAAGTGGGAAGCAAGGGTAAGAAGTAATGTTTTCGATAGTCCCAACCATTTAGCAAAAGTTATTGCTTATTTTTATTATCATGCAATGTTGAAATCTATATCAATTAGAATTGATATGGATTTTGAAGAAGATTTTTTTGAAATAGGAAAAGAATGTATTATGTACTTTGATAAAAAAGATTGCATTGATGATATAGTAAAAATTAGTAGATTACCAGAGCACAAGGTAGTCAATGTTGTTAATTATTTAATAAATGATGGAAAAATGAATTTGTTAGAATTTCCATTATTTGAGGTAGAGGACAGTTTGGTGACTATTCCGTCTTTGATACTAGTCAATGACTGGCAATTTACCATTATCAATGGTCATTATTTGAAGAATATTATCATAAGTAATCGAGAAAAAACAATATCTACAGTAACTGAGGAAAGAATAGAAAAGGCTCTGCTCGGGGTAACGAATGTTGCAGTGGCAAAAACAGCTCCGTATTCTTTTAAGGATGAGCTGGGAAATGAATTAAATAGTGATATTGATTATGCGATTTATGATTTTACTCATAACAAAATATTAATAATAGAGGCAAAGTGGATAGATAAGCATTATAAAGATGAAATAGATAAGATATACGGGAAAATATTTCAGACACTTAATTCGATATATACGAAGCAAATTGATAAGCATAAAAAGTTCTTACAAAAGCAGGAAAATATTGATTTCCTATTTAGCAACGACAAGAACTATAAAAAGGGGTTACCAACTCCGGAAATATATTATTTAGCTGTTGATAAAAGAAATCAAATGCATATTGGTGAGAGGCATATGGTTTCAGAGTATATGCTAATTTATTTTATTCATAAATATGTGTCGGACAATCAAATTGATTTGGAGTCAATGTGGAAGGAGATAAATGGATTACAAACGAAAGTAGAATATATTGCCGTGTCAAATGATTACTATGAAATAAGTGTGGGGGATGAAGTGGTTTTAGTGGAACAAGATGATTTATATTGGAGATAAAGCTGGAACTGATTAGTTAAAAAGGAGCAAATGGTTATGTTAGATGGAAAAGATATAATACCAGTAAAGCTATATGATGATAGAAAGGAAAATTATATAGAAATCAATTATACATTTGATAAAGTTTATAGAAGTTGGTTAAAAAAATTACTTGATTTTGTGAAAAAAGTGGCTGAGGAACGTGATAAATATTCTGAAGAAGTGTTGAAATCTGCAGAATATAGTTTTTTGGGTACAGCTGAATCCGTTGCCGATCAATTTTTCTATTTCTTAATGAAAGATGAAATGAGTGAGGCAACTGGAAATTCGCCATTAGATATGCTATGTAAATATATTTCCGATGAAAGCACACCAATAGAGTTTTTAGAAAATCGCAACTATATGATTAACTTATGTACAAAAGAATTTAATGCATTTTTACAAGGACAAATATTTGATTTTTATATAAGTATGTGGTCTTGCTTTGAAACTGCGATTAATGCTATTTTTTCTCCATATAGTGCACAGTTAGAAGATAAACTTAATAATAGCCATTTTAAAAAAAATCTTAATTTCCTTAAACAATGTTTTCAGGGAAAAGAAGAAAAAGAATGGGTATCAAATATATTTACTGAACATAAATCGGAATTCATAAAAAAGTTTCCTAAATATGTTTCGTTTTCAGATGAAATAAATTTTTTGTTTGGTGAAATTCTAAAAAACTATACCAGAGATAAAAAGAAAGATAAAGAAATTTTATTATATTGTGGTAGATTGAGAAATACATTGCATAATAATGGATTGAATAAGGGCGATGATAAAGAAATTATGATTGGCAATCATGTATTTAAAATGAAGCATTCAGAGAAGGTGTATTATGAATCTTATCAAGATATAATGTTATTAGTGAATGAAATCTTTGATATATATGCTGAAATTTTAAAAGCATGGAATATAGACAAAGAGGATAGATAATCTTAGGTTAACAGCGTCAGGGCAGTTATAAGTCGTGTATTCGTTATCAGTTCCCATAATATCTGTGATAATGCTCTCAGCAGTAAGCAGATAGTTTTCTGCTTTTGCAGGGATTCCCTCTGATAAAGCAAGCACGCCATTCATAAACTGGCAGATACCATAGTCAAAGGTCTGTGAGCCTTCATGCTCCAATACAGTATTCTCATAGAGTGTGGGAATCTGCGCAGCCATGTCATAATTCTTGGCAAGTATGAGCATATTTGTAAGGTTTATGAGCTGTTTCAGCAGGTCATGGGACTCTGTAAGTCCAAGTTTGCTATGCTGGCTGCGGATGGAGATTGCCTTTTCCAAAGCAGTTGCAGCGTCAGAAGGATTCTTCATCAGCACATAAATATTGGACAGATTATTATACAGGTTAGAGAACAGATTTACAGTGCGTAGGTCTGCTTTTTCGCTGTCAAGAGGAGTTGATTCCATAATGTTTATGGCTTTCTGACGCTTCTTGAGAGCGGTCTTGTAGTCCTTTTTCATAACGAGTAATTCTGCCTTGTAATCTAAGAGTAAGGCTCGGTTACATACATTAGAATTACTATGTTCAGAAACACTGCTGTTTGCATCATTGATTTTGCAACTCTTTTCAACCTGTTCAAGCTGGTTCATCATATATTCTATCCTGTCCACCAGCTTTGGCAGATAATCTGTCACAAGATATTTCTCCAGATATGGGAACATATCTTGTAAGAACAGCAGAAAATATTCCGGAGAATCCACAATTACATGCTCTGCAATACTGATAAGAGAATCTATCACATTCTGCGGTGTCTTTACATCCAGCCCATTGCAAAATATAGAAATGATAATGATCCCAGATTTGTCATTCAGAACTGGATGCGAAACAGGAATACAGTTGAGTTTTTGGCGGTTTGGGAAGAACTTCACAATCCGGATTTTAACCGTGTGCAATTCGAGGCGGTTAGAAGTGAGGCGGGATTAAACAGGTTTGTTATGACGCCAACCAAATGGATTGAACAGACCAATGCTATTGGAATAGTGTCAAAAGCAGGCAGATATGGTGGAGGAACTTATGCACATAGCGATATTGCAATGGCATTTGCTACATGGATTTCTCCGGAATTTCAACTGTATATTATGAAAGATTACCGCAGGTTAAAACAAGATGAAAACAGTCGACTTTCATTGGACTGGAACTTGAACAGGGCTTTATCAAAGGTGAACTACCGTATTCACACGGATGCGGTGAAGGAAAATTTGATTCCACCAGAGCTAACACCAGAACAGATTGCTTGTACATACGCTAGTGAAGCAGATCTTTTAAATGTTGCTTTGTTTGGTCAGACTGCAAAGCAATGGAAAAATAATAATCCGGGTAAAAAGGGGAATGTGCGTGATGATGCAAATTTAAATCAGTTGTTGGTGTTGGCAAATATGGAAAGTTATAATGCTATTTTAATTGAGCAGGGGAAATCTCAATCAGAAAGACTTATATTGCTTAGAAATTTGGCAATCAGGCAGATGGATACATTAGTCAGTATCAATCTGTCGGCAGTTTCGGCACTTCCTGGAGGTGATATGTAAATTGAAGAAAGAGAAAATCAAAGTATATTTATACACCCGTGTCTCGACAACCATGCAGATAGATGGCTATTCTCTGGATGCACAGAAAACAAAAATGAAAGCCTTTTGTGATTATAATGAGTATGAAATTATTGGGAAGTATGAGGATGCAGGAAAATCCGGCAAATCAATAGAGGGAAGTTTTTTTTTAATCAGATGATGGAGGATATTAAGTCAGGAAAAGATGGAGTATCTTATGTTCTTGTATTTAAACTTTCCAGATTTGGAAGAAATGCGGCAGATGTACTTGCAACATTACAAGTAATGCAGGATTTTGGAGTGAATCTGATTTGCGTGGAGGACGGAATAGATTCATCCAAAGATGCCGAGAAGCTTATGATATCTGTTCTGTCAGCAGTGGCAGAGATTGAACGTGAGAACATTCGTGTTCAGACCATGGAAGGCAGGATGCAGAAAGCCAGGGAAGGCAAATGGAATGGCGGTTTTGCACCGTATGGGTATTCTCTCATTGATGGAAAACTGGAAGTCAATGAGGAAGAAGCAGTTGCCATCAGAATGATATTTGACCAATATGTAAATACGGATTTGAGTATAGGCAGGTTAAGAAAGACGATTACCTGTTAGTAGATGGTCTGCACGAAGCTCTTGTATCAGAAGAAGTATGGGAGCAGGCGCAGGTCAAGGTGGCGGTACAGGCTAAAAAGTATGAAAAGGTCAATCATGACAAGAGAGAAAAGATTCATCTATTATCAGGAATTTTGAAATGTCCTGTCTGCGGTGCAGGAATGTATGGCAACAAGTCTATTAAGAAACGCAAGCAGGCTATTAATTATTGCAGTAAAATAAAAAAGAGTGCTAGAGTTAAAAAATCAACTTATTCAGCAAAGTGGTCGTAACCGAGAAACAGAGGACAGAAGCACCGTCCGAGAAAAAGCAGGACGGAATACAGTTTTCTATCGGTTTTTCCGAACACCCTGCCTTTTATGACAGACAGCTTAATGACCGCTATACGGATTTGAGCTTTGCTCTGGGGAATAAGCTGCTTGGTATTTTGGACGAGAAACAGCACCGTGAGCGTGAGGGCGATAAAAATATCGGGTGGTATCACAAGACAGATTTTGTTATCAAGGCTGTTATCGGCGGCGAGGAATTTAACTATGAAGGGCGGTTTGATATTGGCGATGGTGAGGGCGATTTAATTGCCCATATTAAGAATTTTTACGATTATGCCTTATCGCCAAAGGGCGAACAGCTATATGGAGATGACCGAGAAAGCCTGCTCCGTGGCAGAGATGAGTTTATCCCATTCTTGGAACAGCACACCGAGCTGAAACCAGAGGACGAAAAACTGCTTGATGAGATTATGGCTACCGAAAGTGATTGGTACAGGACAGCCGAGGAAGCCGAAGAAAAACCACAGGCGAATGCCGATAAAGTGAATGGCTCAGAAGCTCCTGTCATTGAAATGGAGCAATCCACAGATGACCTCATAGGCAGGGAAATCATCATAGATAACCGTAAATATCTCATTGAGAGCATCGGGAAAATCAGCGGTGATGTGTCCCTGCGTGACATCACATTCCAGAACAATGTGGGCTTTCCGATAAACCGAGTGGAGAAAATCGGCTATATCCAAAAGCTATTGGAACAGTAAAAAACCGAATTACCACCCGAAGAAAAAACGGAAACTATTGCCACAGACCGTCATAATTTCCGTATTAACGATGACGCCATCGGTGTCGGCGGAGCAAAAGAAAAGTTCCGTAACAATATGGCGGCAATCAACCTGCTGCACGAGCTTGAAATTGAAAACCGCCTTGCCACACCCGAAGAACAGGAAGTCCTGTCTCGGTATGTCGGTTGGGGCGGTCTTTCTATGGCATTTGATGAACACAATGCGACGTGGGCGGAGGAATTTAAGGAGCTATATGCCAGCCTATCCCCAGAGGAATACCGTGCCGCTATGGAGTCAACGCTGACCGCTTTTTATACGCCGCCTGTTGTTATCAAGGCGATGTATGACGTACTTGACCGCCTGGGCTTTTCACAGGGCAATATATTGGAGCCGTCCTGCGGCACAGGCAATTTCTTTGGTCTGCTTCCCGAAAGTATGCAAAACAGCAAGCTCCACGGCGTGGAAATCGACTCTCTCACAGGCAGGATTGCAAAGCAGCTCTACCAAAAAGCGAACATTGCCATTGAGGGCTTTGAGAAAACAAATCTCCCAGACGACCATTTTGATGTAGTCCTCGGTAATGTGCCTTTTGGGGAGATAAGGGTCAATGACAGCCGATACAACGCCCAGAAATTTCTCATACACGACTACTTTTTCGCAAAGGCTCTGGATAAAGTCCGTGCCGGCGGCGTTGTGATGTTCATTACCTCAAAGGGTACGATGGATAAAGCAAGCCCAGAGGTACGCAAGTATATTGCCCAGAGAGCCGAGCTTTTAGGTGCTATCCGTCTGCCAGACAACACCTTTAAGGCAAACGCAGGCACGGAGGTCACGAGCGATATTCTTATCCTGCAAAAGCGTGACCGAGTGATGGATATAGAGCCAGACTGGGTACACCTTGATACGGACGAAAACGATGTTACGATGAACAGCTATTTTGTCGAACACCCCGAAATGGTGTTGGGCGAAATAAAGATGGAAAGCACACGCTTTGGTACTTTTGAGCTTGTCTGTAAAGCCCGTAAGGATATACCACTTTCCGAGCTTCTGTCCAATGCAGTTCAGAGGATAAACGGCGAAATCCCAGAGCTTGATAATAGGGTTGATGAAATCTCCGATGAGCAGGAGCTTTCCGTTCCTGCTGACCCGAATGTGCGTAACTTCTCTTTTACTCTGGTGGACGGCAGGGTTTATTTCCGAGAGAATGACCGTATGCACCCTGCTTCTGTGTCGATGACCGCAGAAAACCGTATTAAGGGACTTATCCAAATTCGTGACTGTGTGCGTAAGCTCATAGAGTATCAGACCGATGATTACCCAGAGGAAATGATACGCACCGAGCAGGAAAACCTCAACCGTCTGTATGATGTTTATACCGCAAAATACGGTCTAATCAACAGCCGAGGAAACTATCTTGCTTTTGCTTCAGACGAGAGCTACTTCCTTTTATGTTCTCTGGAAGTGCTTGATGATGAGGGCAACTTCAAACGGAAGGCAGATATGTTCACGAAGCGGACTATCAAGCCCCACCGAGAAGTAACTTCGGTTGAAACAGCAAGTGAAGCCCTTGCCCTCTCTATCGGGGAGAAAGCCCGTGTTGATTTGCCTTATATGGAGCAGCTCACAGGCAAAACGCAGGTTGAGCTTGTGCAGGATTTACAAGGTGTTATCTACAAAGTACCGAACTGTGAGCCTGTTTCCTATGTAGCCGCAGATGAGTATCTGTCGGGAAATGTCCGAAATAAGCTGACGGTTGCGGAGCTTGCTGCGAAGAATGACCCAGAGCTTGCAGTTAATGTGGAAGCTTTGAAAAAGGTCATTCCCAAAGACCTCTCGGCGGCGGAAATCTCTGTCCGTCTGGGTGCAACTTGGATACCGCAGGAAGATATACAGCGGTTTGTGATGGAGCTTTTAACTCCGTCAAGTTATGCCGCAGGCAGATTAAAGGTACGATACACCCCGATAAACGGAGACTGGTTCATAGAGAATAAAAGCTCCGATATGGGGAATGTAAAGGCGGACAGCACCTATGGTACGAAAAGAGCTTCCGCCTATCGTATTATTGAGGACACCTTAAACCTGCGTGACACCCGTATCTTTGATTATGTGTATGACGAACACGGCAATAAAAAAGCGGTGTTCAATGCAAAGGAAACCACGGCGGCACAGGCGAAGCAGGAAGTCATCAAGCAGGCGTTTCAGGATTGGATATGGAAAGACCCAGAACGACGAAACCGCCTTGTCCGTTATTACAACGACACTTTTAACTCTGTGCGACCCCGTGAATATGACGGAAGCCATATCACTTTCGGAGGTATCAGTCCAGAAATCACACTAAGACCACATCAAGTCAACGCCATCGCCCATATCCTTTATGGCGGCAATACGCTTCTTGCCCATAAGGTGGGAGCAGGAAAAACCTTTGAAATGGTAGCCGCCGCACAGGAAAACAAACGGCTCGGCTTATGCCAGAAATCCATGTTTGTTGTGCCAAATCATCTTGTCGGTCAGTGGGCTTCCGAGTATCTGCGGCTCTATCCGAGTGCAAATATACTTGTGACAACAAAGCGGGATTTTGAAACGGGAAACCGCAAGAAGTTCTGCGGCAGGATTGCCACAGGCGACTATGACGCAGTCATTATCGGGCATTCGCAGTTTGAAAAAATCCCGATGAGCATAGGACGCCAGAGGGAGCAGTTGGAAAAGCAGCTTGATGATATTGAGCATGGCATTGACGATGTGCAGGCTTCCAAAGGCGAGCAGTTCACGGTCAAACAGCTAATGAAAACCCGAAAGGCAATCAAGACGAAGCTCGAAAAACTCAACGACACCAAGCGTAAGGATACGGTTATCGACTTTGAACAGCTCGGCGTTGACAGGCTTTTCATTGATGAGAGCCATTTTTATAAGAATTTGTACCTCTACACCAAGATGCGGAATGTAGGCGGTATCGCCCAGACCGAAGCCCAGAAATCAAGCGACCTCTTTATGAAATGCCGCTATCTGGACGAAATCACGGGCAACCGTGGCACGGTTTTCGCAACGGGTACGCCTGTTAGCAATTCAATGGTTGAGCTGTACTCCGTTCAGAGGTACTTGCAGTATGACACTCTTGCACAGAACGGTTTGCAGCATTTTGACAGTTGGGCTTCTACCTTTGGAGAAACGGTTACAGCTCTGGAATTAGCACCCGAAGGCACAAATTACCGAGCCAAGACGAGGTTTGCCAAGTTCTATAACCTGCCAGAGCTGATGCAGATGTTCCGTGAGGTGGCGGATATTCAGACCGCCGATATGCTAAAGCTCCCCGTGCCAAAGGTCAATTACCACAATATTAAGACTAAGCCGAGTGAGATACAGACCGAAATGGTAGCTTCCCTTGCGAAGCGGGCTGAGAAAGTCAGGGCAAGGCTTGTCGAGCCGAACATTGACAATATGCTCAAGATAACCAATGATGGAAGAAAACTGGCTCTTGACCAGAGAATGATTGACCCGATGCTGCCAGATGACCCAGAAAGTAAAGTCAATGCCTGCGTGGATAATGTGTACCGTATCTGGGAGGAACACGCCGATACCAAAGCGACACAGCTTGTGTTCTGCGACCTGTCCACCCCGAAAAATGACGGTACTTTCAATGTCTATGACGATATGAGGGAGAAGCTGATAGCCCGTGGTATCCCTGCGGAGCAGATACGCTTTATCCACGAAGCGACCACCAATGCACAGAAAAAAGAGTTGTTCGGCAAGGTAAGAAGCGGCGAAGTCCGTGTGCTGTTCGGCTCTACTCCTAAGATGGGAGCAGGTACGAATGTGCAGGACAGGCTCATAGCAATCCATAACCTTGATTGTCCGTGGCGTCCTTCCGACCTTGAACAAAGGCAGGGGCGTATTGAACGGCAGGGCAATATGTTTCCAGAGGTGGAGGTTTACCGATATGTGACCGAGCAGACTTTTGATGCTTATCTCTATCAGTTGGTGGAGAGCAAGCAGAAATTTATCAGCCAGATAATGACGAGCAAAAGCCCTGTACGCTCTGCCGAAGATGTGGACGAGGTTGCCCTGTCCTTTGCGGAGGTTAAAATGCTTGCCACAGGTGATGCCCGTTTTAAGGAAAAGATGGATTTGGATATACAGGTTTCCAAGCTCCGAGTGTTAAAGCAGAGTTATCTTTCCGAGCATTACGACCTTGAGGACAGAGTGCTGAAATACTATCCCCAGACCATTAAAGAGTATGAGGAACGCATTGCAGGCTATGAAAACGATGCGGCTCTTGTCGAGCAGCACAAGCCGCAGGGCGAGGATAAGTTCTGCCCGATGACCCTAAAAGGTATGACCTACACCGAAAAGGCAGACGCAGGCGAGATGCTCCTTGCAATCTGCAAGGATTATCCGATGTCCGCAGCTACCGAAATCGGCAGCTATCGAGGTTTCCGAATAGAGATTTATTATGATACCGTCAACGCCCATTATTGTATGAACCTTTGTGGAAAGGCAAAGCATAAGGTAGATTTAGGTGCTGATGCCCTCGGAAATCTGACCCGAATTGAAAACGAGCTGTCAAAGCTCCCCGCCAGACTGGAAGCTGCCAAGACCAAAAAGGCGGAAACTATCGCACAGCTTGAAACCGCAAAGGAGGAAATCAAGAAGCCCTTTGCCTTTGAAGATGAGCTGAAAGAAAAAACAGAACGGCTGAACGCTCTTAACATTGAGCTGAATCTGAATGAAAAAGATACTTCCGTTATGGATACCGAGCCAGAGCAGGCAGAAGAACAGCCCGAAAGAAAATGTGCAAGTCGGGAGAGATAATGCGGTTTGCATATTTGTATTGCTGATTTCTGGGAAGTATAATAGGTGTAGATTTATAGAATATCGGAGGTGAAAGGTGTGCTTGATAATTTCAGATTTGAAACCTTTGTTGATGTGCATAGCAACATCTTTGCTGAATATCTAAGCTCCGTTATCGCAAAGCTGCCCAAAGAAAATCCAGAATACCGTTCCACAGAGGAAAGGATAGAGGAACTCTACAAGGAGTATCCCAAAGTGATGGCAGTTTTGGATACGGAAAAGCCGAGTGATTTATCCGAGCAGGAGTGTAAGGCTTTGATAGAAGTTTTGGAGCTTCGGAACAGGCTCAGCGATATGCAGCAGGAAGCAATCTATTTCAGAGGGTGCTATGACAGCGTTGGGTATCTCAAAAAGGCAGGAATTTTATAACCGAGAACGGCGGCATTGGCGTGGAGCTGATGCCGCTTTTACATAGCCGCAGAGGTGGAAAAATTCATAAAAATGTGGTATGATTTTTAAATCAGTAAGGAGGTGACAGTTTGTGAGTGTTATCTTTGGAATAAAAGAAAATAACCGTATAATTATTGCAGGCGATAAGCGAGGGTCAAGTATTGACGGGAAAACTTTGTCAGATGATTTAGACAAAGTCCTTATGATAAATGACCATTTAGCTTTTTCAAGTGCAGGTAACGCAGCTATTGAAAAGGCTATTTCAATAGATTTGAACAAGGCGACAAATAAAGATTGCCTAACTACCGATGATTTACTTGATATTATAAAAGCATTTTATAAGCGAGTAGCCGATACAAATTGTGATGCTATATTAGCCTTGCCGTTCTATTTTCTCATAGCAGGTAAAGGGCGTGACGGTAATGCAAGCCTAATATCGGGAGGTAATATCAAGGGTCGTTTAGATGCAAAAGATGTTCCAATGGCTCTTTTTCCACCTGCCGATGCAAAAATGCAGGAGTGCTGCGATTGCTTTGCAAAAAATTATAAGTTGCATAATTCAGAGTTTGTAGAAAAAACAATTAAGGAAATTGCGAATATTAGTAATTTGGTAAGCCCTACGGGTAACAAATGGATTTATAATATCGCAACAGAAAAAGGGATGCTTTTTTCATTCTAAAAGAACTATATTTTACATAGCCGAGAGGTTTTCATTTAACGAAATCCCCTCGGCTTTTTCTATTTCTGGAGGTGATTTTATCCATTGAGAACTAACCGACCCTACGTGCAGATTGACCCAGATGTGCTTGAACGGGTACGCCAGATTGACCTGTTATCCTATCTGCGTGAGTTTGAGCCGAGCAATCTCGTTAAGGTCAAAGGCACAAGCAATGTGTACTGTACAGCAGAACACGACAGCTTAAAGATTTCCAACGGCAAATGGTATTGGTGGTCGAGAGGTTTCGGCGGCTATTCTGCCCTCGACTATCTCATCAAGGTCAAGGAATATGACTTCGTAGAAGCCGTGGAAATTCTCACGGGACAGACGATGGCGGACTGGAAGCCACCCCCTGCTCCCAAGAAAGATAAACCGAAAGTCCTGCTCCTGCCGCCAAAAAATAAGGATTGTAACCGAGTGATACAGTATCTTTTCGGGCGTGGTATTGACTATCAGCTCATACAGGAGTGTATCTCAGACGGCACGCTTTATGAGAGTGCCGATTATCACAATGCTGTTTTTATCGGCAAAGATGAAAGCGGAACACCGAAATATGCTGCCCTGCGAGGCACTCTCGGCAGCACTTTCAAGCAGGACGCATCGGGCAGCGACAAGCAGTATTCGTTCCGACTTCTGGCAAAGAAGCCTGCGGATACCGTGCATTTATTTGAAGCCGCCATTGATTTACTGTCCTACGCCACCTATCTAAAGTGTGAGGGAAAGGACTATAAATCGGAAAATCTGCTTTCTTTATCGGGCGTGTATCAGCCAAAGAAAGAGATGAAGGACAGCAAAATCCCCATAGCTCTCACAACTTTTTTGAGTGCCAATCCACAAATTAAGACCATAGTTCTGCATCTGGATAATGATAAGGTAGGCAGGCTTTGTACCGCTACTTTGAAGGAACTGTTGCAGAAAGGCTACAAAATCGTTGATGATCCTCCGCCTGTCGGCAAGGACTTCAACGATTTTTTGTTGTCCTATCTGAAAATTGCAAGACCAAAGCTTAAGCGTGAAAGGAGTGATGTCCGTTGATTGTGTAGCAGTTTTTGCCCAGAAAGACACCGAAACCAAATCAAAATTTAATGCTGAAAGCGAGGAATGAACTATTGAAAAAGTATGATGTAACCCTTACTGCCCATTACCGAAAGACCGTTTCCGTCTATGCGGAAAGCCCCGAACAGGCAAAGGAAAAGACAAAAATTATCCTGTTCGATACCGACCTTATCAACTTTACCGATGATGGTTTTGTCTGCGGCGAAGCCGATATTACCGAGCAGAGCGAGGACGGTCTTGACGGTGCGGGCGAGAATACACTACAGGAAAATACGGATTGTTCGGACTGTCCGTACTTCTGCCCCGTGTGCGGTGAGTGTATGTATGAGGAGGACTGCGAAGAATGAGATGTCTTACCAAGCACTGAATTTGGTTAGCCAAATTCGCTTGTTAGGGGTCAGCCCCTAATACCCCGTGAGAACAGAAAGGAGTTTAAAAATGAGTGAGTTCTTATTTTTCATTATTGGCACAATGCTCGGCGGTCTGTTCGGTGTTGCGTGTATGTGTTGCTTGCAGATAAGCAGACTTTCCGAGAGAAAGGAAGTGGACAATGCGAAAAAGAAATGTGCAGATACTTTTCCGTCTGACTGAGGAGGAAGCCGAACACCTTAATGAGCTTGTGCGGAAATCGGGTCGCTCAAAAGAAGCCTTTTTAAGAGAAATGGTAAGGGGCTATCAGCTCTGCGAAAAGCCCGACCCAGAGTTCTATAAAATGATGCGTGAGCTGTCCGCCATTGGCAACCGTATCAATCAGCTTGCGGTTAAGGCAAACGCCCTCGGCTTTGTGGATACCCCGATGCTCCGTGAGGAAGCAAGGAAATGGCACGAGTTTCAGATTGACATTCGCAAAAGGTATCTGCTTCCACGCAGGTCATCGTAATGGCGGTCTGCGAGATATGGGATGTGCGTGGCAGGCTCGACCATCCAATCGACTATGCCGAAAATCCCGAAAAGACCGCCAACCCCAAATACACCGAAGACGACCTGCAGGCGATGGTCGATGTAATGGAGTACGCTACTAATAAGGATAAGACCGAGCAGCGTTTCTTTGTCACAGGTGTAAATTGTGACCCGACCACCGCCAGAGATGAAATGATGATTACCAAAGCGGGATGGAGCGACACGAGTGAGATTGTCTGCTATCACGGCTTCCAGAGCTTCAAGCACGGTGAGGTTACGCCAGAGCAGGCTCACGAGGTCGGCGTTAAACTTGCCGAGCGAATGTGGGGCGACAGATTTCAAGTCATCGTTGCCACTCACCTAAATACCGATTGCCTGCATAATCACTTTGTCGTGAACTCTGTTTCTTTTGCGGACGGTATGCACTACCACGACAACAAAGCAAATCTGCGGCTGCTCCGTCAGCGTTCCGATGAGCTTTGCCGTGAGTATGCTCTGTCTGTCATCGAACACCCAAGCGGTAAGAAAAAGCCCTACGCCCTTTACCAAGCCGAAAAGCAGGGGCGACCCACGAGGGATAATGTTGCCAGACAGGCGGTGGATGAAGCTATCAGCAAATCATTTACGCTGAAAGACTTTGACCGCCAGTTGGCAGAAATGGGCTATCGCATAAACTTTGACCCCAACCGCAAGTATTGGACGATTATAGGCAAGGGCTGGCAAAGACCCAAGCGGCTTTATAAGCTCGGAGAGGAATACACCAATGACAGGATTATGGAGCGTATCAGCGAAAATTCCTATGCTGTCAAATTCCAGAGATTCTCAGAGCCACAGGTCAAGGTCTATCGGGTCAAAGGCTCATTGAAGAATGCCAGGAAAATCGGCGGCTTGCGTGGGCTGTATCTCCATTACTGCTACAAGCTCGGTATCCTGCCAAAAGGCAGAAAACAAAATTATGCACGGCTTCATTATCTCTTAAAGGACGACCTTATGAAGATGGAAGCCATCACACAGGAAACAAGGCTGCTTTGCCGCAATCACATTGATACGGCGGAGCAGCTTTGTTCATATAAAGGCTCTCTGGAAACGGAGATGTCTGCCCTGCTTCAGAAGCGAAAGGAGCTTTACTCCAAATCCCGCAGGACAAGCGGCGAAGAAAAGGAAGCGGTCAAGGCAGAGCTTTCCGATATTTCGGGGCGGCTGAAAATTATCCGAAAGGAGGTCAGACTGTGCGAGGGCATCGCCGCCCGTAGTGATACCCTCAAGGAAAAATTGCAGACGATACGGGCAGACGAACACGAACAGCAAAGAAAGGAGCTGATGAAGAATGAACACAGGCGGCGAAGCGGCAGAACAAATCGTCCGAATGAGCTTGGAGGGCTTTGAGGTCGCTGCCAAAATTACAGGTGCAGGTGCGAAGAACATCGCTATCCTGTTGTATTCCATTCTCAAAGAAGAAAAGAAAACCAAAGGCAAAGCAAGGCTGACGAGTATGCTCCGTTCTGGTAAGGAGCTGAAAGTCTTTACCGTCAAAAACGGCGACTTAAAGAAGTTCACGCAGGAAGCGAAAAAATACGGTGTGCTTTACTGTGTCCTCACGGACAGGAAAAACAAAGACCCCAATGCGGAGGTCGATGTCATCGCCCGTGCCGAGGACGCATCGAAAATCAGTCGTATCGTGGAACGCTTTAATCTTGCTTCGGTGGATACCGCTTCTATTGTGACGGAAGCCGAGAAATCCAAAGATGCAAAGGACGGTCAGCCAGAGCCAGATATTGGTGTGCAGGAAAAGGCGGAGAAAGACAAGCTGCTTGACGAGCTTATGGGCAAGCCTGTCCAGAAGGAGGAAAACGCCCCAAACCCCTCGGTGGCAAAGACAGAAAAATCCCCTCAGTCCGAGCCTACCTTAGAGCAGCCAAAGAAGTCCGCAGAGGGGGCTACTATGACTAAGGAGAAACCTTCTGTCAGAGAGGAACTGCGGAAAATCAAGGAGAGCCGCAAGGAGCAGGAAGCAGAGATTGGCACTTCCGACCTGGACAAAAGCGGTGCTTCCGACAGGGCGAAAAGTGCTAACAGGAAAACGGAGCATAAACAGCCCACAAGAAAGAAAAAGAAACCAAAATCCAAAGAAACGAGGTAAACAGCTATGAGTATTTACGATGTATTCAGCGGCGGCAACAGACCTTTTGATAAAGAGGAATGGGCTGCCGCAAAGCAGGCACAGCGGAAAGAAGCCTATGAGCTGATTGACAATACCTGCTCTGAAATGGTGGCAAGCGGCGACAGCTTCCGTCAGTATCTTGATGTGCAGGGTCGCTTTGACCGTTACTCCGTGGCTAACGCTATTCTGGTATCAGCACAGATGCCCGAAGCAACGCAGCTTAAAGAGTACAGCAAATGGAAAGCGAACCGTGTCTATGTGAACAAGGACGCACAGAAAATCATTATCCTTGAGCCGAGCAAGGAATACACCCGTGAGGACGGGACAAAGGGCGTCTCTTACAATGCCAAAGTGGTTTATGATATTTCCGAAACCTCGGCAAAGGACAGGCAGCAGGAACAGGAGCCGAAATCCATGCGTGAGCTTGTGTCGGCTCTGATTGATGCAAGCCCTGTACCCTGTGTTCCTGTCGGTGAGCTTGAACTGCCTGCCTATTATGACAGCTCTCAGCAGACCATTTTTGTCAAGAAGGGGCTTTCCGAGGAAGTGCTGTTCGTGAGTATGGCAAAAGAAGTGTCGGCGGCGGTCTATGACTTTAAGCACAACGAGAGCCGTGATGCTTCCGATTTCAAATCCTTCTGCGTTGCCTATATGGTAAGCTCCCGTTATGGCGTGGATACCAGAGGTTTTGACTTTTCCAGACTTCCCAGAGAGTATGCGGAAATGGATACACAGGCATTCAAAGGAGAGCTTGGCACGATGCGTGATGTTCTGGGCGAAATCCAGAGCGATATGTATAAGAGTATGGAGAAGAACAAGCCTGCAAAGAACAAAGAGCAGGAACGCTAATCGGAGGTGCAGACTATGAGAGAGAAACGATACCATATCGCACTTGATAAGTACGATAAGAATATCGTCATCAACGCCTTAAACACCCTGCGTACAAGGCAGTTACAGGAGGAACGCCCCACCGAGCCTGTTGACGAGCTGATAAGCAAGGTGGCACACGCTCCGACAAAAAAGGTTAAGGTCGTGCATTGCAGGTGCAATGAGGAACGATGACCAGAAAACGAGCCTAATCCTTTCTGTCTGCGGCATACTTCCTGTCGTATGGCTTGCCCTGCTGACAGCACCCTATGTCAGCGGTGGTCTTGTAGAGATTATCCGAGGTCTGCCTGTGGCGATGGGCAATCCGTTTGAAATAATGGTATGTGAGGACAGCGTAAAGACTGTCCTCATTTTTTTACTTGCCTACGCTATGGGCATCGGCGTTTATTTCTCTACACGCAGGAATTACCGCAGGCGTGAGGAACACGGCTCTGCGAAATGGGGCAACGCAGGTGCTTTGAATAAGAAGTACCGAGATAAAGACCCGTCAGCTAATAAGCTTTTGACCCAGAATGTCCGTATCGGGTTGGACGGGAAAAAGCACCGCAGGAATCTGAATATTTTAGTCTGCGGCGGTTCTGGTGCGGGAAAAACGAGGTTTTTCTGCAAGCCAAATGCTATGCAGTGCAACACATCTTTTGTAATACTCGACCCAAAGGGCGAAATCGTCCGTGACATCGGCGGTCTGTTGGAAAACAAAGGCTATGAGGTGCGTGTGCTTGACCTTATCAATATGCACCGCAGCCATTGTTACAATCCCTTTGTCTATCTGCGGAACGATAACGATGTTCAGAGGTTGGTAACAAACTTGTTTAAGGCGACCACGCCGAAAGGCTCACAGTCGCAAGACCCGTTCTGGGATACGGCGGCGAGTATGCTGCTTCTGGCTCTGGTGTTCTATCTGAAATATGAAGCACCGCCAGACGAACAGAATTTCCCGATGGTTATGGAGCTGCTCCGTGCAGGCGAAGTCCGAGAGGACGATGACAGCTATGTAAGCCCTCTAGACGAGCTGTTTGACCGTCTGGAAATGGTAAACCCAGAGCATATCGCCCTCAAGTATTACAGGGATTACCACTCTGGTAGTGCAAAGACCTTAAAGAGTATCCAGATAACTCTTGCCGCAAGGCTTGAAAAATTCAATCTGGAGAGCCTTGCAGGGCTTACTGCCACCGATGAGCTTAACCTGCCAAGTCTGGGCGAAAAGAAGGTCGCTCTGTTCGCTCTGATACCAGACAACGACACGAGTTTTAACTTCCTTGTCAGTATCCTTTATACCCAACTCTTTCAGCAGCTTTTTTATCTAGCAGACCACAAGTACGGCGGAAGCCTGCCTGTGCATTGCCATTTCATAATGGACGAATTTGCGAATGTTTCATTGCCCGACGACTTTGATAAAATCCTGTCTGTTATGCGTTCCAGAGGGGTATCGGTATCCATTATCCTGCAAAATCTGGCACAGCTCAAAGCCCTTTTTGAAAAGCAATGGGAAAGCATTGTCGGCAACTGCGATGAGTTTCTGTATCTGGGCGGCAACGAGCAAAGCACCCACAAATATGTGTCAGAGCTTTTGGGCAAGGAAACCATTGATACCAACACCTACGGGAAAAGCTCTGGGCGGAGTGGTAACTATTCAACAAATTATCAGATTTCGGGGCGTGAGCTGATGACCCCAGACGAAGTGCGTATGCTTGATAACCGTTACGCACTTCTTTTTGTGCGTGGAGAACGCCCCGTTATGGACTTCAAGTATGACATTTTGAAGCACCCGAATGTGAAGCTGACGGCTGACGGAGGGCAACCGCCGTATATCCACGGAGAGCCTACGCAGGCTGTCGCAACCCTTGTGTTTGACAGTGATATTCCAGATAACGCCGTGAGCGTGAAAGCTGTCAGCACTTCCTATGAGCTTCTGTCCGATGAGGACTTGGAAGAAATATTCAATTTATAAGGAGGATTTACCCTATGAAACTTTTTAAGAAGAACGAGAACAAGAAAACCACGAAGCTGCCGATGACTAAAAAGGTTAAGAAAGGCTTCCGCTATTACTGTATGGCTGTTATGGCAATGACCTTTGTGCTTGGTACTTCCGTAACCGCCTTTGCTGCCAATGACCCCATTCAGGTAGTCAACAATCTGTCCGATTTCATTTTCGGTCTGGTGAGGGCTGTTGGTATGATTATGCTCGGCTTTGGTATCGTGCAGATTGGTCTTTCCCTCAAATCCCACGACCCGTCCCAGAGAGCTAACGGCTTTTTGACCCTTGCAGGCGGCGTTGTCATTACCTTCGCAAAGGAAATCTTGACTCTTATCACAGGCTAAAATTAAGGCACATAAACGGAGAAAAAACTCCGTTTATGTGCCCTGTTTACTTGCTTTTTTCTTGATTCATTAAATTCTCGATTATATTTTTATATACTTCATCTTTAACTGAAACATCTGAAATTTTTTCGACTAACTCAATTGCTGTAAATAAATCCTCTGTTTTTTCGAGCTGTTTACTGTTATCCTTAACCTCTTTCATTGTTCTGTTTACAAGCCAAAAATATATGCTCGCAACTACTTCAATAATTGCACCAGAAGAAGTCGTAATCCATCCAATTTCTTTCTTAGTAAAGAGACTAATTAGAATACCAGTAAATAATATTATGGTTCCAATTATACTCATGATTACAGCAAGTGTAAAAGATATTTTCTTTAAGGATTTGTCAGTGTTCCTTTTTTCATACAGTTCTTTTAATGTAGTTGCTTTAGATGAATGCAATATATTAATGTCATACTTTGGCGGTTTAGGAGATGATGGTGTGGATGTGTCTTTATCTTGTTGCACATCTTCCTTTTCGTATATTACGGAATTGAGAATAGCTTCTAAGTCATTCTCATTTATTGTTAATTCCATCAACTTCTTTTCAGCATTTTTTAATTCTATTTTGGTTTTATTTGCTTCATTAAGCTTTTCTATTATGTTTTTTACAATCATAGGAATTGGTATAATAGTAGCACAAATAGAAATAAGCATAGTTACAATTTCACTTGAGTTATTTAATAAAAAATCGAACATATGTATTGTCACCTCGACATTATTATACCTTATTTTTCTTAAAAATTCAAGATAGCTACATAAGCTCAAAACGGCGAGTCGACACCGTTTTGAGCTTTTTATATATACAAAAATTTTATTAGGAGGTGGTCGAATGTCTGATAATTGGGTCGTGCAGAACTTGGAGAACGCTCTTGATACTTGGAACGATAAGCTGTCGGAGATATGGCAGCTCATTACCCAATCCCCAGAGAACTTTAAGGGCGGCACGATATGGAATGTCATCGTGGGTATTCACGGTGCGGTGCAGTCTATCGGACTTGCCCTGCTCGTGCTGTTCTTTGTCGTGGGTGTAATGCGTACCTGCGGAAATTTTGCAGAAGTCAAGCGACCAGAGCAGGCGTTGAAGTTGTTTATCCGCTTTGCCATTGCCAAAGGTGCAGTGACCTACGGATTAGAACTGATGATGGCACTGTTTAAGATTGTGCAGGGTATGATTTCCACGATTATGAATGCCGCAGGATTTGGCTCGGCACAGCAGACGGTGTTGCCGCAGGAAATCGTGACAGCCGTTGAAGATTGCGGATTTTTTGAGAGTATCCCGCTATGGGCGGTCACGCTGATAGGCGGACTGTTTATTACGGTGCTGTCATTCATAATGATTATGTCGGTATATGGCAGGTTTTTCAAGCTGTATATCTATACTGCCATAGCACCCGTACCCCTTTCCGCTTTTGCGGGAGAGCCGAGCCAAAGCGTCGGCAAGAGCTTCATTAAGAGCTATGCCGCTGTATGCCTTGAAGGTGCGGTTATCGTGCTTGCCTGCATTATCTTTTCCCTATTTGCTTCTTCTCCGCCTGTGGTCAATCCCGATGCGGCGGCGGTTACAATGGTATGGAGCTATATCGGGGAACTTGTGTTCAATATGCTCGTCCTTGTCGGTGCGGTCAAAATGGCAGACCGTGTTGTAAGAGAAATGATGGGCTTGTAAGGGAGGTGCTATGATTGGAAGTAAAGATAAATAAGGAAATCCGTAATTATACGGAGAGTATGTTTTTTGGACTGTCACTCAGACAGTTCATTTTTTCTGTCCTTGCCTGCGGCGTGGCGATGGGTTTGTATTTTCTTCTCCGTCCACGGTTTGGAACGGAAACCCTCAGTTGGGTTTGTATCTTAGGTGCATTCCCCTTTGCGGCTATGGGCTTTATCAAATACAACGGTATGACCGCAGAGCAGTTTGTCTGGGCGTGGCTTAAATCAGAATTTCTGATGCCGAAAAAGCTGATGTTCCTGCCAGATAATCTTTATTATGAAACGGTGAAGCCAACCATTGAAGCCTATGAAAAAGGGTTGACGACAGTACGGAAAAAGCAGAAAGGCAGGACACCAAAACCAAAGAAATCGAAAAAGAAAAAAGCGAAATGCAGCAAGGAGGTAAACAATGCTGAGAACTCTTAAAAATCTGTTCAAGCAGGACAGGGAAAAGTTTGTTGTGCCGAAGTCGGTACAAAATGTTATCCCGATTAAGACAATCTGGGAGGACGGCATATTTCTTGTAGGCAGGAACAAGTACGCAAAGACCTTTAAGTTTGAGGATATAAACTATGCCGTGGCAAGCCGTGAGGATAAGGAAGCAATGTTCCTTGAATACTCGGAGCTTCTTAATTCCCTTGACAGCGGTGCGACCACGAAAATCACTATCAACAACCGTCGCTTGAACAAAGCTGATTTTGAACAGACCATTTTAATCCCAATGGCTGATGACGGTCTGGATAAGTACCGCAAGGAATACAACAAAATGCTTTTGGATAAGGCGACAGGGGCTAATTCCATCGTACAGGATAAGTATGTAACCGTATCTGTCTGCAAGAAGAATATCGAGGAAGCCCGAAACTACTTTGCCCGTGTGGGTGCTGACCTTATCGCCCACTTTAACCGTCTGGGGTCGAAGTGTGTGGAACTGGACGCAGGCGACAAGCTGCGTATCTTCCACGACTTCTACCGTACAGGAGAAGAAACAGCGTTCCACTTCGATATTACCCAGACGATGCGGAAAGGTCACGATTTCAAGGATTTTATCTGCCCTGATACCTTTGAATTTGAGAGCGACTGCTTCAGAATGGGGGACAGATATGGGCGTGTGATTTTTCTCAGAGAGTATGCGGCATATATCAAGGACAGTATGGTGGCGGAGCTTTGTGAGTTGAACAGGAATATGATGCTGTCCGTTGACATTATCCCCGTTCCCACAGATGAAGCCGTGCAGGAGGTGGAAAACCGTCTGCTTGGTGTGGAAACTAACATTACGAATTGGCAGAGGAAGCAGAACCAGAACAACAATTTTTCAGCCGTTATCCCCTATGATTTGGAACAGCAGCGAAAGGAAAGTAAGGAATTTCTGGACGATTTGACAACCCGTGACCAGAGAATGATGTTTGCCGTGCTGACGATGGTGCATACGGCTGACACCAAAGAGCAGCTCGACAATGATACAGAAGCTCTCTTGACTACCGCAAGAAAGCACTTGTGCCAGTTTGCGGTGCTGAAATATCAGCAGATGGACGGATTGAATACAGCCCTGCCATTTGGTGTACGGAAGATAGATGCCCTGCGTACCCTCACAACAGAGAGCCTTGCAGTGTTTATCCCGTTCCGAGTGCAGGAAATCTACCACGAAAATGGTGTGTATTACGGTCAGAATGTCATCAGCAAAAATATGATTATCGCCAACCGCAGGCAGCTCCTTAATGGTAATTCCTTTATTCTCGGTGTGTCGGGTGCGGGAAAATCCTTTACTGCAAAGGAAGAAATGACGAATATCATTCTGACCGACCCTAATGCCGATATAATCATCATTGACCCAGAGCGTGAATATTCCCCGCTTGTTAAAGCAATGCAGGGAGAGGTTATTCATATCTCTGCGACAAGTGAAAATCACATCAATGCTATGGATATGAACTCCGATTACGGTGACGGTGCAAACCCTGTCATTCTGAAATCGGAGTTTATTTTATCCCTTTGCGAACAGCTCATCGGCGGCACGAACTTGGGAGCAAAGCAGAAATCCATCATTGACCGCTGCACGGCAAGCGTGTACCGCTATTATCAGCAGGGCAACTATATGGGAACGCCGCCCACCTTGCAGGACTTCCGTGAGGAGCTGTTAAAACAGAATGAGCCAGAAGCACAGGAAATCGCCCTTGCGATTGAGCTGTTTACAGACGGGTCGCTCAACACCTTTGCAAAGCACACGAATGTTGATACCCACAGCCGTCTTATCTGCTATGACATTCTGGATTTGGGCAAGCAGTTACAGCCTATCGGTATGCTTGTGGTGCTTGACAGCATCTTAAACCGTATCACGCAGAACAGAGCCAAAGGCAGAAACACTTTTATTTTTATTGATGAAATCTATCTGCTCTTTCAGCATGAATACTCTGCAAACTTCCTCTTTACCCTCTGGAAGCGTGTGCGTAAATACGGTGCGTACTGTACGGGTATTACGCAGAATGTGGACGACCTTTTGCAGAGCCATACGGCAAGGACGATGCTTGCTAACAGCGAATTTATCATTATGCTTAACCAAGCATCTACGGACAGACTTGAGCTTGCCAAGCTCCTTAATATCTCCGACCTTCAGATGAGTTATATCACGAATGTCGGTGCAGGACAGGGATTACTCAAAGTTGGCAGCTCCCTTGTGCCGTTTGTAAACAAGTTCCCACGCAATACCGAGCTTTACAAGTTGATGACGACCAAGTTCGGTGAGGTCTAAGAAAGGAGGTCTTTTATGGCTGATATTAAATTCCGTGATACGGCTCACCGTGATTTCTTTCTGGAAAATATGATGAAATGCAGAGTGAACGACTGTTATCACAGGGCATTTTTCTATGTGATGGGTATCGCTTCGGAAACGAGGGCGAACATCAACCAGATGTTCAATTTCAAGGAGGACTGCATCGAGCCAGAGGGTATGCACGGCGGCTGGCAGACAAGCGGAACAGTCAAGGTCTGCCATCTTGCTTTTAACCTTTGGAACGGGTATGCAGAGGAAGGGCGGGAACGGTATTTCACGCCAGAGGAGTTGTTTTGCTGTGAGTTTGCTCCCTACTTTATGGAGGGTATCAAGGTCAGATACCCCGAATATTGCAGGGAGCTTCCTGCTCCCAGAAAACAGACGGAAATTTCAAGATAAGAAAGGAAAAGCCTATGAAGAATTATAAATCTATTATCTGTGTTGTAGCCGCCGTGTGCCTGTTAGGTACGGCGGCTTTTTGCGGCTTCCGCATTTATCATTACTATGCAGAGGTGGACGAGCAGACGGAAGCCTTTGAGGAGATTGCCGAGATGGTAGAGCAGGCTCCCACGGATGAAACCGTGCCAGACGATGCCCCTGTCAGCGAGGGGGAAGATGTGCTTGCCAAGTATCAGGAATTGTATTTACAGAATGAGGATATGGTCGGTTGGATTTCCATTGCCGGCACGACAATCAATTATCCTGTGATGCAGAGTGGGAACAATCCGAATTTTTATCTGAAGCACAATTTTGAAAAAGAGTACAGCGATTTAGGAACGCCTTATGTGCAGGAGAATTGCGATATTGCTGAAAGTGACAATCTGGTTATCTACGGTCATCACATTAAGGGCGGCAAGATGTTTGGAGCGTTGGAGGATTACAAGTCCAAGAGCTTTTATGAGGAACACAAGAATATTCAGTTTGATACCCTCACAGAGCAGGCAGAGTATGAAATCGTCGCTGTGTTTAAGACTGTGGCGTACAGTTCTGAGGGATTCCGATACTACGACTTTGTTGATGCGGAGAATGAGGAAGATTTTAATTCCTATGTCGGGAAGTGCAAGGAGCTTGCTTTGTATGATACAGGTGTGACCGCTGAATACGGCGACAGGCTCATTACCCTTTCCACCTGCGAATACTCCGCACAGAACGGCAGGCTCGTTGTAGTGGCAAAAATGGTCGGCTGATTTGAACGCAAATTCTCTGGGAAAGGAGGTTTTCTATGGCTGATATAAAAACCAGAGATGCGGTCAAAGGCACAATAAAGACCATAGATAAAGCCGCCATAGCCAGTGAGCGTATGAAGTCTGCCTATGTGGAGATAAAGGAAAGGGCAGAACAGGGATACTACGCTGACGAAAACTCTGCCACAGAATATGCTGCGGATAGGATTTCTTATGCGGCAGACCGTGTAAAGGACGAAGGTATCCACCAGTTCAATAAGCAGGGGCAAAAGGCAGTTAAGACAACGCAGGAGAATATCGGTAAGGCAAAAGATAAAATAAGCGATTTCAAGCAAAGTCGGGCTGTCAAAGCCGCAGAACAGAAAGCAATACAGAATATGTCAGAACAACACGGCTTGCAGATCCGTCACGGGGTTGCAAGCCGTTCCACTGCATCCGATGTTTCCCAGACAGCAAAATCGCAGTTGATAAAGACCCGACAGCAGGGGCGAAAAATGATTAAGACCACAGCCCGAAATGCAGAAAAAGCGGTGAAATCAACTGCTAAGGGAACGGTCAAGACTACCGAAAAGGGAATTAAAACCGCACAGGCAACTTCTAAGGCGGCAATCAAAACGACGGAAACCTCGGTAAAAACGGCACAGGCAGTGGCAAAGGCGTCTGCGAAAACTGCTCAAAAGGCAGCACAGGCGGCAAAAGCCACCGCAAAGGCAACCGCTGAAGCAACAAAAGCTACGGTCAGAGCCACCATAGCTGCGGTCAAGGCGATTATTGCAGGAACAAAAGCTCTGATTTCCGCTTTAATTGCAGGTGGTTGGATTTCAGTTGTGATTATTCTCATTGTTGTCCTGCTCGGCTGTGCTGTTTCCCTGTTTGGCGGCGGAAGCGGGAGCAACGCCTATACGCCTGTCAGTGCGGAGGTGGAAGCCTACACGCCGCTGATACAGAAGTATGCGAAGCAGTACGGCATCCCCGAATATGTGGAGCTTATCAAGGCGGTGATGATGCAGGAAAGCGGCGGGCGTGGGCTTGACCCCATGCAGGCGGCGGAGGGTAGCTTTAACACAAGGTATCCCCACGAGCCGAACGGGATACAAGACCCAGAATATTCGATTGAGTGCGGTGTACAGGAATTAAAGGCTGCCCTTATCTCTGCCGAGGTAGAAAACCCGATTGATATGGAGCATATCAAACTTGCCTTGCAGGGTTACAATTTCGGCAACGGCTATATCTCGTGGGCTAAGACCAACTATGGCGGCTATTCCTATGCCAATGCGGTAGAGTTCTCCACCATGCAGGCGGCACGGTTAGGTTGGGACAGCTATGGCGACACGCAATATCCCGCCCATGTGCTGCTGTATTATCCATACGGGAGGGCGTTCACAAGCGGCGGTAACCAGGCGATTGTGGAGGTCGCTTTGACACAGCTCGGAAATGAGGGCGGTCAGCCTTATTGGAGTTGGTATGGCTTTGATGGGCGTGTGGAATGGTGTGCCTGCTTCGTATCGTGGTGTGCCGACCAGTGTAGTTATATCGAAAGCGGGATTATCCCAAAATTCGCAGGCTGCGTGGACGGTGCAAATTGGTTTAAGGGTAACGGACAATGGAAAGACCGAAGCTATGAGCCGTCGACAGGCGATATTATCTTTTTTGATTGGGAAGGCGACGGAGAAACCGACCATGTAGGCATTGTGGAGAAATGCGAAAACGGTGTCGTTTACACCGTGGAGGGTAACTCTGGCGACGCTTGCAGGCAAAAGCAATATACGGTTGGAAGCAGCTCCATCTATGGCTACGGCGTTCCTGCCTATTAAGAATGGGCAAAAGAAAAACCAGAGGTTTATTCCTCTGGCTCTTTTGCCTTACATAGTCCGATAACAGTTGCTTCTATAACGGACAGTTCTTTATCGTCTAAATTGTCGAGCTGTGCGTCTAAGCGTCTGCGGACGGAACTTTTCTTGACCTCATTATCTGGGAATATGTACTCGTCAACCGACACATCGAACATCGTAATAAGTTGGATAAATAGCTCGATACTTGGATACTGCCCCTCGTTTTCGATAGACTGAATATGTCTGGGAGCATAGCCGATTATTCCAGATAGTTGCTCCCTTGTCATCCCTCTGGCTTCACGGGCTTTTTTGATAGCCTGTCCTATCGGAGTAAAATCGAAGTCAAAATTATTGTTCCTTTCGTCCATTAGCTCACCACCTATTCTCTGAAAATTTTACTCTTATATTTTACAGAGATGCGGCTTCCAGTTAAACGATGTGAAATCTCTTGGTATAGGAAGTTTAATCTCTTGTAACAAGAGATTAAAGCACGCTTGACATACTTGAAACTAATTTTTTATTCGGATAAACTATAGATAAGTTTACAAAAGCGGACATGAAAAGCGAGGAAAATATGCTCGTATTCTTGTATGCTTATATATGAGGAGGTAAGTAAATGGAATGGTTGAAAAGACTTGGAGCAGCCATTGATTACATAGAGGAAAACTTAGACAAGGAAATATCCTATGATGAAGCAGCTCATATAGCTTGTTGTTCAACATATTATTTTCAACGGATTTTTTCTTATGTATCAGGAGTGTCACTATCAGAGTACATACGCCGCCGTAAAATGACACAGGCTGCATTTGAGTTACAAAGAACAGATAATAAGGTTATTGATGTTGCTCACAAATACGGGTATTCATCTCCAACATCCTTTAACCGTGCTTTTCAAAGCGTACACGGGATAGCACCTATAGCGGCAAAAAGTATGGGATGTACCTTGTGTGCATATCCATCAATCCAATTTTCTATAATAGTTTTGGGAGGCAGTGCAATGGCATATCACATTGAAGAAAAGAAAAGTATTCGCATTATAGGAATTAGAATACCTCTTGTTGAAGATGCAGAGGAAAATATGCGGAATGTTCCTGCGTTCTGGAAAAAGGCAGTATTGGATGGCAGTATCTCCAAATTAGCAGAGCTATCAAACAAAAATCCAGACGGCATTTTAGGAGTCAGCGTTTATAATAATCCAGAGGATATATATTATTATATCGCTGTTTCGAGCAACATTCCCGTGCCAGAGGGAATGGTAGAATACATGATACCAGAGGGTATGTGGGTTGTTTTTGAAAACGACGGAGTATTTAAGGAAGATGTGCAGAGTGTTTTTCGCAGATTTTTGACAGAATTTCTACCGTTTTCTGGTTATGAATATGCAGGACTTCCAGATGTTGAAATATATCCAGTCTGCAAAGGACAGCCATCCAAAGGACATTCCGAGGTGTGGATTGCAATCAAAAAAGCAAAGGAGATTTAAGTATGTATCATTTAAGATTAAAAGGCGACCATTATCAGATGGGCGTAAAAAGAGGAAACATATTTCAAAAAGCTCATATTTCCTTTCCACTCCAGTTGGATAATTTTCAATTGGAACACGGGAAACAAAGCGAAGAAATTTTAAGAAAGTTTTTCCCAGAGATATGTGAGGAAGTAAGAGGCGTAAGTGACGCCATTGGCACAGATTATCTACACTTCATTTCTTGGATGTTGTGTATGGGCTGCTGTATGTATAACTTGGAGAACAACATCCCCGTTGAGGTTAGGGGCTGTACTGCTTTTGCATATTCAAGCAATGGCAGAACAATATACGGTAGAAATAATGACTTACCACCTTATCTGCGTGAAGGAAGCAAAAGTGAAATCTATGCACCGAAAAATGGAAACAGGTTCAATATCACTACTTCCTCTTTCATTAACGGCGAAGAAGGAGTGAATGAACACGGATTTGCTGTAGCAATGACTTTTGTAATGACCGACCTTGAAAAGATAAAAGCAGGTTTCAATTCTTGCTTTATTGTAAGATATTTGCTTGAAAAGGCAGATAATACCGAACAGGCGGTTTCCCTTCTTATGGGCTTGCCAGTATCTTCTAACTGCAATATTTTACTTGCAGATAAAAAAGGCAATATGGTAGTGGTTGAATGTACGCCAATTCTCAAAAAAGTTCGGGCGGCAGAAATTTTTGAAAATGGCAGTATTGTTTGTACTGTTAATAGTTTTACATCTGATGAGATGAAACCATATGACGATGCAAAAGGAAATGATTATGACTCGCACAGGCGTTACAGGACAGTATTAGACAGCTTTTCTTCGGAACGCATAAAAGATGAATACATTGAAACTACCGAACATCTCTTAAAAGGTGATTATGGGTTTATGTGCCAATATGATGATGAGCCAGATTTTGAAACAGTTTGGAGTTCAATATTTGATTTAGACAGCTTAGTAATCTATCGTGCAGAGGGTGACCCCAGAAAAAAGAAATTTGTTACAGATAATCGGTTACATGACCTTATAAGGCGAGGATAATATGCTGAGTATAAATTCCCAATGGATTTTATGTCCTCTTTGTGGGAACAAAACCCGAAACAAAATCAGAGAAGACACAGTTTTGAAAAACTATCCTCTTTACTGCCCGAAATGTAGACAGGAAACTTTAATTGAAGTCGAGAATTTACAAGTAACCGTCATCAAAGAGCCAGACGCACAGACGCAGAGCCGATGAACTTGAGAAAGCTTTCACAGTTCATCGGCTCTGTTACTACTTTTATGCTTGATTTTATTGCCTGTCACAGGGGATAGAAGCTGTTATCTTCATTTTCTGTTCGGCAACAGCTAAACTTCTATGCAAAGGGATTGCCATAAATACTGTAATAAGTGCAGAGAGAACATCGGCAAT
>OGZR01000156.1_pt1 | contig 44619 bp, 33 predicted proteins | sample 1576851 | NCBI WGS metagenome assembly OGZR01 (sample SAMEA3541492, study PRJEB24748) | human gut metagenome | biome: human gut; feature: human-associated habitat; material: faeces | place: China | collected 2012
TCATTTGGTTCTTTGTCATCCCCATTTGGAAAAATTCGTGACCATGCAATTGAAAGTCTAAATACTTTAAATCCCATTTCTGCGAATAATTTAATATCTTCTTTATAATGATGATAACCATCTGAACCATGTCTTTTTGGATAAAGACTTGTATCATCACTTTTCATAGCTTTTAAAATTTCTTCTGTTGAAATTTCATTTTGTTTAGCATAATCTTGAACATCTACATCTAAATGATGGCGAGCACAATCGGAAACAGAAACTCCTTTTCCTCCTTCATTCCATCCACCTTCATATTGGTTAGCGGCAACAGCGCCTCCCCATAAAAATCCCTCTGGAAATTTTTTCATTTTTTATATCCTCCGCTTTTCTCTAGCATCATCTTAACACCTTATATAAAAAAAGCATGATTATTTCATTTAATGAAAATAATCATACTTACTCATTAATCATGTATTTTTTTAGCTAAGCACATTTCCACAAATTCAACATCAAAATGTTAAGCTCCTGATCCTGAATAACCCATATCTAATGATGATATTTGTTTCATTTCTTCTTCATTTAATTCAAAATCAAAGATATCTATATTTTCTTTAATTCTTTCTACATGTGTTGATTTTGGAACAGCAACAACGCCTCTTTGTACATTCCATCTAAGTAAGACTTGTCCTACTGATTTATTATATTTCGCTGCAATTCCTTTTAACATCTCATCTTCAAATGGCTTATATCTTCCTCCACCTAGTGGTGCCCATGCTTCAGGAATAACATCATAATATTTCATTGTTTCCAACGCTTTTTCTTGTGTATAGTATGGATGAAGTTCTACTTGATTGACCATTGGTTTGATTTCTACTGTATTTACAAAATTGACAAGAACATGTGCATAGAAGTTAGAAACACCGATTGCTTTTAATTTTCCTTCTTTATACGCATCTTCCATAGCTCTCCATGCACTAAAGTAATCACCCATCGCTTGATGTAAAAGATATAAATCCAAATAACCTAAACCGCTTTTTTCAATCGATGCATCAATTGCTTTCTTTGCAGTTTCATAGTTTTTCATATCTTGTACCCACATCTTTGAAGTAATAAATAAATCTTTTCTAGTACAAACACCTTCTTCAATAGCACGTTTAACACCTGCTCCAACCGCATCTTCATTGGTATAAGAGGCTGCTGTATCAATTAAACGATATCCTGCTTTAATGGCTTGATATACTGATTCTTCACATTCTTTTTTATCTGGTACTCTAAAGACACCAAAACCTACCATTGGCATTTTTAAACCATTATTTAATGTTTGATATTCCATTGTATTTCCCTCTTTTCTTACTTTTATTTTGAAACCAAAGTAAGAAAATGTACAATATTGATTTTGCATTCCATTATGTTTTTTCGCATAGAAAAAACTTGGTTTTACCCAAGTTTTAGCTTTCTTCAATGACACCCATTAATTCTAATAAACGATTTAAATCTTGAGTATCTGTATATTTAATAGTAATTGATTTATCATCCACTTTAATACGTGTACGATATTTTTTTCTAAGTAAACCTTCTACATATTGATATTCTTTAGGTTTTTCTACTTTTGGTTTATTTTTTCTTGCTTCTTGTAGTTCAAAACCTTTTACAATATTTTCAACATCTCTTACTGAAAGTTTTTCATCAATGACTCTTTTCGCAATTCTTAATGCCTTTTCTTTATCTAAAGTAATAAGTGCACGCGCATGTCCCATTGATAAAGAACCATCTAAAACATATTCTTGAATTTTTTCTGGTAAGTTTAAAAGTCTTAATGTATTCGTAATATGTGTTCTCGATTTACCTATTCTATTAGCGAGTTCATTTTGTGTTAAATGGAGCTTTTCCATCATTGTGTGATAAGCTTGTGCTTCTTCAATTGCATTTAAATCTTCTCTTTGAATATTTTCAAGCAAGGCAATTTCCATCATTTGTTGATCTGTAAAATCAACAATGATTGCTGGGACTTCGTCAAGTTCCGCAATTTTTGCCGCACGACATCTTCTTTCACCAGCAACAATTTCATAACCTTGAACTGATTTCTTTAAGATAACTGGTTGAAAAATACCATGTTCTTTAATTGATAAAGCTAGTTCATTTAAAGCTTGTTCATCAAATACTTTTCTTGGTTGATAAGGGTTTGGACGAATTTCATCAAGCTTAATTTTTTCTTGACTACTTTCAGGTGCATTGTTTTCAATATCATCAATAAGTGAAGTAATATCTCCACCAAAGATTGCATCTAATCCCTTATTTAACTTTTTCTTTTTCTCAGCCATTTCTACTTAACACTTCCTTTGCCAGTTCTTTATAGGCTTGTGCTCCTACGGAAGAACTATCATAATCAAAAATACAAATCCCTGCACTTGGTGCTTCTGATAATTTAATATTTCTTGGAATTACTGTTTTATACACTTTTTCTTTGAAGTATTTTCTAACTTCTTGAGAAACTTCTAAACCTAAGTTTGTTCTTTGATCTAACATTGTAAGTAATAAACCTTCAATAGAAAGTTTTTTATTAAAATGATTTTGAGTTAATTTGATTGTATTTAATAATTGTGTTAACCCTTCAAGTGCATAATATTCACATTGTACTGGAATAAGTACCGTATCACATGAAGTTAAAGCATTGGTATTTAATAAACCAAGTGCTGGTGGACAATCAATAAATACATAATCATAATAATCTTTTACTTTATCTAACGCTTGTTTTAGTCGAACTTCTCTTCCTTGTTTTACATGCGCTAATTCTAAATCGATTCCTGCAAGATCAATTTCCCCCGGCGCAACGTCTAAATTTTCAATATAAGAATGCTGAATTACTTTTTCTAAACCTACTTCTCCTGTTAAAACATGATAAGTTGATAATTCGATATAATCTCTATTGATTCCTATTCCTTGTGTTGCATTGGCTTGAGGATCCATATCTATCAATAAGATTTTGTACTTCATCTTCGCAAGTGCAGCAGCTAAATTAACGCTTGTTGTTGTTTTACCTACGCCACCTTTTTGGTTGGTAATTGCGATAACCTTTGTCATCTTTACACCCCTTTACACCCAATTTTTTGTCCTAATAAAACTCTCGTTTCTACATTTTCACGAGAATTGTTTATAATATCATCATCTACTTTGACAGTATCTTTCTTAAAAATCAAGACAACTGTTGATCCACCAAATTCAAAATAACCTTTTTCTTTTCCTTTAGAAGCAATTTGATGATTATAGTTGACAATCTTGCCAACCATCATTGCCCCCACTTCCATTTGAATCATTTTTCCAAAGTTCTTTGAATCAATCACAGTATACTCTCTACTATTCATTTTATAAATAGGGTAGTAATCATTTGCAATCGGATTTACCGTATGAAAAATCCCTTTAATTTTTTTATGTTCTACAATTTGACCATCATCTACATAACTGTAACGATGATAATCATCAACCGCCAAACGAAAAACCAAACATACTCCACCATCATATTCACTTGCCAACCCTTGGTTTTGAAGTAAATCTTTTAATTGATATTTGGTATCTTTGATTTCTAAAATTGTTTCTTCATTTATTGGATAATAAGTAAGCTTACTATCCGCTGGTGCCATTAAAATAGAATCACTTTTATCAAATGGTCTTTTTCCTTCTTTAATTCTTCTTGTAAAGAAATCATTATAGCTTTTATATTTCTTTTCTTCATATTGTCTCATATCAATGGAATTATTTTTAATAAAAGAAGGAATGCTTGTTTTTGATAAAGGAGATGACATATAAAATCCACCTAAATGTGTAATAAATGGTGAAACTAAGATTTTTAAAGCACATCTACCAATAGATGTGCTATAGAGTTTTTTTAATAATTGATTTTGCCCTTCTAATTCTCTAACAACTTGTCCTTGACGATCTTTAATCATGAAAAACACACAATTTGCACAAGTTCAACGACAACTAAAATGCCGAGTGCAATAAGTCCTTTCCCTTTTAATTTTGGAACTTTAAAATCAACGATAAATAAAATTCCCGTAATTAGCATCAACGTACCATATAAATAATCCAACCCAAAAATAACATACCTTAAAGCAAATGCAAAAGGTAAAATAAAGGCAGATGTTGTGACTGGTAACCCTTGATAATATTTTCTTTTCTCTGTTGTTTGTTGCTGTCTAGTTTCTTCAGTTACATTAAAATAAGCTAAACGAATAACAGCTGCAAGCACATAAAGTATTTCAATTGCAAGCCATCCAACTGAAGATAGTCCTAAATTATATCCTAGTATTGCAGGGAAAACGCCAAAAGAAATTAAATCACATAAAGAATCGATTTGAATCCCAAATTTCTTTTCTTCTTCTGTACGATTTTTTTTACTTCTAGCAACCATTCCATCAAATGTATCACAAATACCACACATCATTAAACAGATAAATGACCATTGGTATGCACCTATCACCGATAGATGGATTCCTACCATCGCAAATACTAAAGATAAGTATGTAAGAATGACAGTATAACTATAAAATCCTATCATATTCTACTCCCTCTATAATTAACGAAAACATTATAGCATAATTTTATCTAATAATGTAGTTTATTTCGTTTATATCGTATTATTCATGTTTTTGAAATTCTCGATTCACATTTAAATCTTTATATAAAACAACTTCATTTCTTTTTAAACTTTCTGATACATCAATAATTCTTTGATTCGAAGATCCTCTAAATTTCAAACTTAAATCTTTTAATTCTTCGACAAACTTTCCATCAACCAATACATCTATATAAGATAAAAGCTCATCAGTTACTTCACATCTTGCTCTGCTTTCTTGTAAAAGTTCTTGATCAAAAAGATAGCCTGTATAACACCAGATATCTTTTTGAGGATAAGTTTCTTTCACTCTTTTAACAAAAGAAACCAATGCTCTTTGATTACTTGGTTCCATCGGTTCTCCCCCTAAAAGAGACAATCCTGTAATATGTTCTGGTTTTAAATAATCAACAATTAAATCTTCAACTTCCTTCGTAAATTCTTTTCCATATTTAAAATCCCATGTCATTTGATTAAAACAATTCTTACAATGATGTGTACATCCTGAAACAAACAAAGACACGCGGACTCCTAATCCATTGGCAATATCAAAATTCTTAATTTCTGCATAATTCATATCTTTTCCTCTTTTCTCAAGAATCTTATCATATTTCTTTCATTATAAAAAGGAAACTAACTGATTCCTCGACTTTGTACTAAATCATGAATGTTTCCTTTATAAAGACATTCTAGTTCTTCAAACAATAAATAATCTGAAGGCTTCATTAAACTTGGCATTTTAGGTAATTCAAGAATTTGGCTATGTGCTAAAATTTCACTGACAAATTCTGAACAAAAATAATAATGATGACGTCGATAAGCTAATTCAAAATGACATAAAACAAGACCCATCAAATTATATTTATAATCTCCTTCATCTTCTAATATTTTATTCAAAAGAGCTTTAGCTTTATTATATTTATCTTCTGTTACTTTTATACGATATAAAGCACACAGAATAGAACTATTTTTAAGATAAAAACCACTAATCAAAGATTCATTTTTAATTCCTGCCGGTAAAGGTGTATAAGTATACTTACGTGCACAGCTATACATAGGTTGTAAACTTTCTTCAAAAGAAATCGAAATATGTGTATAGTCATCCTGTGTCATATAATAGATAGCTTTTGAAACAAATGAATTTGATTTAGTGAGTAATAGATAAATTGTTTTCATAGTCTCTCCTTTATTAAACCAACTTTCATTATGTCACAAATACTTTAAATTATCGACAAATTTATATAAATTTATTATCCTATTATTTTTTATTTATCTTTTCTTGTAATGTTTCTAATGGACAAGGTATTAAGAATTAATATATTAAAAACCATTTATCAAATGATAATTATAATTGAACTATCAATAGAATACATATAAAAAGACCATCTCTGGTCTTTTTATAGCTTCATTATTTTTTCCACAATCCATGAAGATTACAGTAAGCATACACTTCTTCTACTTCTTCATCTTCTAAGATTTTAAAATCAACACTTGGTTTTTCACCTGGTTTTAGATATTTTCTTTGAATACCTTTATCTGTTTTTAAAGAAACCCATTCAATCCAATGTTCTGCTGTCATTGGATGTTCAACTTCTCCAATAAATACATGAACGGTATCACCTTCCACTGTATAAACAGGAATATGTTTTTCAAATGCAGCATCTTCAATTCCTGCTTGAAGTTCTTTCATCACTTCGCCACAACATACCACAGGGACTCCTTTATCTTCTACTTTTTCAATCACATTTCCACAGTGTTTACAAATATAAAATTTTTGATTCATAGCCTTTTCCTCTTTTCTATAAGTAGTAATTATTCCTATTTATAATATAAACTATTTTTCTCTATTAAGCAAACAATATGCATCTAATAACAATCCCAATTATAGCGAACATGACTAAAATCTTTATTTTTTAAATCTTCTTTTGAAATAAAGAAATTACCGACACCTGAATCGCCCCATAAAATATGATCTTGTGAATCAAGTTGAAATAACAATACTTCATTACTATCTTCTTGTCGAGGATCATATTGTGTGAAGAAAGGATAACCGCCTATTTGACATGGAATCAAGGTAAACAAATCATTTAATTCATCCATTACCACATCATCTTGCATGACTTCTTTTAAGTTTTCATCTAAATAAGTATTAATAACTTCATCAAAGTGAATATCATTCATTGTGATGACTTGTTTATCTAAATGAGCCTTTAATAAAAAAGTTGTATCTTTTTCTAACGGAAGTTCTGTATCTTCGCCATATTGAAACTTATAGACACATGATTCATCTACTAATTTTGGTACTTCTTCTAAATAACGTAAACACCACCCTAATTGACTATATTCATTATCAAAGTCTAATCCATAAACGCCATCATCTCCACTAATAAAGATTTGAAGTAACCCTTTTTTTGGAAAATCTTTTATATGAGGTATTTGTTCAAAATTTATTTGTGCTAATAAATATAAAGGTGCTCCCGTTTTTTGATTTACTGGAAGATTTTGATCTCTAGGCACATAATAAGCACCACCTACTTTACTATCAAAGATATGTGTTTCTTTTTCTTCTAATTCAAAGCGTATATAGTCTACTTCACTTACTTCTTTTAATCTTTGATAGATTCTTTTGGCAGGTTTTTCTTCTTTATATTCTTCTTGTTTATTATTTTCTTTTTTAAATAGTTTGTCTAAAAATCCCACAACAATCCCTCCTTTATACTATTGTATCAATTAATTAATATTTAAAAAGAAAAAACTTGTTTTCTAGCGAATATATGTTGAAGGAGATTCAACGTATGTACTATATAAAAATAATATTAGGAGGATTTTTATGAAATGTCCTTTATTTAAAAACAGCTTTCTTTATTATTTGATAAAAGAAAACAAACTCTTTTCGTTGATGATTTAACATATCAAAGAATACGATCTCAAGTCTTTAATTATCCTAAGAAATATCAAAATGGATATACTTATTATATTGACTTAGATAATGATTTATATTGAAAATCATGAACCTATCATCCATAATAAAATCAGTAATTATGAATTAATATTAGATGCTTTAGATATAAAATTAGGAGGATACTAAATATGAATTTTTCAATCAAATAGAAAATAAAATAATAGATATTCTTAATGAACAAAACATTGATCGTATCAGTATGGCTGGTATTATTGGAACATTAAGACAAGAAAATCTAAACGAAAATTCTTTCTTAAATTTTATTGAAGGTAAAAGTTTTCTTACTATTGAAGATTGTACAGACCAAATATGGCGTATGCGAGGATATTAAAAATAAATACAAAAAAAGCTCATAAACACTATGTTTTCTAGCATTTATGAGCTTTATTTTTTATAAGTAATTATACTCTTTAAAATTATTCACCAACATATGGTAATAATCCCATTTGTCTAGCACGTTTGATAGCTACTGCTAATTGTCTTTGATATTTAGCAGAAGTTCCAGTTACACGTCTAGGAATGATTTTACCGTTAGCTGAAACAAATCTTTTTAATAAATCAACATCTTTGTAATCGATGTAAGTAATTTTGTTTTTTGTAAAATAACAAACTTTTCTTCTACCCATTCTTTGTCTTTTAAAAGCCATGTTCTTATACTCCTTTTCTAAAATTGAATATCGTCTTCCATGATATTATATGAATTATCAAAGTCACTTTCTAATTCAACTGTTTGCATATCTTGGAAATTATTTGTTTGTGGTTGAGCTGGTTGAGAATATTGATCCATTGGGTTTTGATTCATCATACCTTGATTCATCGAACTTTGGTTTCTTTCTCTTTGTGCTCTTGTTTCTAAAAATTGAACAGAATCACAAACAACTTCAGTAACATAAACACGTTGACCTTGTGCATTGTCATAAGTTCTTGAACGAAGTCTACCTTCAACCCCTACTAAAGAACCTTTTGAACAATATTGTGCAACGTTTTCAGCAACTTTGTTCCAAACTACACACGAAATGTAGTCTGCTTGTTGTCCATCTGCAGAGTTATAGTTACGATTTAACGCTAACGTAAAACTTGTTACTGCAGCCCCGCTTCCAGTTCTTCTAAGTTCTGGATCACGAGTCATTCTACCAACCATAACAACTCTATTGATCATCGTTAAACGCCTCCTAATTATTTACGAAGAGTTAAGTGACGTAATACTGATGCGTTGATTCTTGATAAACGTTCGAATTCTGCGATTTCAGCTGGTGCACAAGTTACATCTACTACAACATAGTAACCTTTTGTGTAATCTTTAATTTCATAAGCGAAATCACGTAATCCCCATTCGTTGACATTATCAACTGAACCACCGTTAGCAGTTAAGATTGATTTGAAGTTTTCAATTAAAGTATTTCTAGCTTCTTCTTCAACATCAGGTTTTACAATAAACATAATTTCATATTTATTCATCTCTTTTACCTCCTATGGTCTTTTGGCTTACTTCTTAGTAAGCAGGCAGTAAAATAATTTACTTGCTCGTCTATTATAGACTATTGTTTCTATTTATGCAATAAAAATCAAACATTTTTGTATGATTTATCCCCTTTATAAGCCTCTTTTTTACATATTCTATAAAGAGGTGATTATTGTGGATTATATTCTGTTTATCATATGGCTTATTTTTATGATTTTAGCGCATTATCTTTTTAAAAATGAAATCAATTATCTAAAAAGAAAACTTACTCTTTTATTTAAGTATTCTCCTTATATCAAAGATTCCATCAAGAAAATGATTAAAACTTCTTTATATACTTCTTTTACTTTAATTGTTGGAAATACTTTTGAACATCTTGATTTATGGGTTGATTTCTTTTTTGTATCTATTTGGTTTATCTTTGATGAAAAAGAAAATATAACAATTGAAAATAAAAAAGAAACAATACCTTCTCTAATTGGTATTGTCCTTGGTATCTTAATCCAATACTTTATATGACCTTACTTTCACATTTTGAATATCTTTATTCTTAACATCCAATTTCCCTTCATAATAAATATAAATACGATTTCCCTTTTTTAATCCTTTATTAGAATCTATGACTCCCGCAATCGAAATTAAATATTGTTGATGTTCATTATTTTCAATAAGCAATGTTTCATCACCTACATTTTTAATCGTCCCTACCATTGTTTCATATTGACTTAAATCAATTTCTTGATCATCACAAAAATGAAAATAACAAAATATTCCTAAACCAACAACAAGTATACCTATTACGAATCTTAAAATATGTTTTTTTCTTCTAATATGTTTTCCTGTCATTTTAAATCTTCCTGAGTAGTAATCTTTAAATTACCATAATCTCCTAACACTACTTTAATTTCTTTATCAATATATCTTTCAAAAAGTTGACTATCATCTGTTGCTACAAAACCTTCATCTTTTGCTTTTTGATAAGCTATTTTAATATCTTCACTTTTAAAGACTTGTGGTGTTTGTGCTTGCATTAAAGTTTCTCTTTTTAATGTTTTGACCACAATTCCATCTTTTACCTCTTTGATCGTATCTTTACAAGGAACCATCAATAATCCTGCTGAATAGTCTTTTAGACATTCTACTAAATCATCAATACTTTCTTTGTTTACATAAGGTCTTGCCCCATCATGAATAAAAACATAATCTTCTTTAACCTTTTGTAATCCTTCATATACACTATCTTGTCTTTCTTGTCCACCAAAAACATATTCAATTCTTGAATCACTGACTAATTTTTTAATATCCTCTATTTCATTTTCTTTAGTAACAACAATAATTTGTTTACATTTAGTATCCTCTAAAAAATGAGAAATATTCATTTCATAAACTGTTTGATGATTGATTTTATAAAAAATCTTATTATATTTTAAACCGGTTCTTTTGCCACTTCCTGCACATAAAAGAATTAAACTATAGTTCATGCTTTTCACCTCATGATTATTTTATCACACTGTGATAAAATAATAAAATTTACAAGGATATTTATAAAAATATGATATAATCTTGTTTAGACAAAGGAGAATTATATGAATACAACACTTATTATTATGGCGGCTGGAATTGGTTCACGCTATGGAAAAGGAATTAAACAACTAGCAAAAATCGGTCCTCATGATGAAATCATTATGGATTACTCCATTTATGATGCTCTTGAAGCTGGTTTTAATAAAGTCGTTTTTATTATTAGAAAAGACATCGAAAAAGAATTTAAAGAAGTTATTGGTAATCGCATTGAAAAACACATTCAAGTTGAATATGTTTTCCAAGAAATTAATAATATTCCTGAAGGGTGTACAGTACCCGAAGGTAGAATCAAACCTTGGGGAACAGGACAAGCTATTTTATCTTGTAAAGGGATCGTTAATGAACCATTTGTCATTATCAATGCTGATGATTATTATGGAAAAGTTGCTTTTAAAAAGCTTCATGATTTTTTAATTGAAGATAATAAAAAACAAAATGAATTTACGATGGCAATGGCTGGTTTTATCTTGAAAAATACCTTAAGTGATAATGGAACTGTAACTCGTGGTATTTGTGTAGAAGATGAAGAAGGTTATTTACATAGAGTCATTGAAACAAAAGGGATTATTAGAAATGATCATGGAACAATTGATTGTGATACTAAAGAAAGTAAAGACATCATTCAAGAAAATAACCGTGTTTCAATGAATATGTGGGCAGGTTATCCAAACTTCATTGATTATCTTGAAAATGGTTTTAAAAACTTCTTATTAGATGAAAGCGATGATTCTCTTACAAAGGAATACTTATTACCAATCATTGTAGATCAACTTATTAAAACAAATAGAGCTTCTGTAAAAGTATTAGAAACAACAGATAAATGGTTTGGTGTAACTTATCCAGATGATAAGCAAGCTGTTCAAGATTCTATTCAAGAACTTATTCATCAAGGTGTTTATCCTGAACAATTATGGAAATAAAAAGTCTAGCTTAAAGTTAGACTTTTTTATTACCATAAATCATCGGTACAACACGATTATTACCTAAAAAAACAGAAAGTACATCTTCTTTCATATCCAATCCACTATAAATAAAATCCACAAGTTTCTCAATATCTACTTGTAAAACAGCAATCTTTTGATTTTGATGATAATCAAATTCTATAACCGCACATTGTCTTATAATTCTCCATTTTGTATCCTTTGTATCTCCTAGATAATCAGGTAACACAAGAAAATTATAAACACCTACATTCGTCTCATTTTCCTTTTCATAAATACGCTGAAATTGTTCCTGATAGAAAAATTGTTTATAAATATCTAGGTTTCTTGGTAAATAGTAAGCTTCTTTTTCATAATCCCATCCATAATATTTAGCATCAAGTATACAACAACTTTTTTGTGGTCTTTCATATTTAGGATTTTCTAGGATTCTTTCACAAACAATATCTGGGATATTCTTTTTATTTTGATTGATAAAAACACTTTCTCTTTCTTTGACAATTTGTTTTTGATTCTGATCTCTTTTTTGTTTGCCTATCGCATTCCAATGATAAGTATTATATTTTGTATCATTAATATTTATTTCTTTATCTAATAATTGACTATTAAAAAGAACATCGCCTTTTTGGATACTTATTTGATTATGAAAGAATTCTCCTATCATCCATTCAAAAACCATTTCAAATTTAAAAGTGATGATTTCTTGAGTCATTGTTGTTGTTTTATTTTCTTTTATTGCTTGATTACACCAATATTCAATAAACCCATTCTTATCTATAAAATCACATTTTTTTTCATTAACCATAAAATATAAATCAAATAATCTTGCATATTTATAAAGTAACGTTTCTTTATCAACATCCTCTTTAATAATAACTGATTTTGGTAAAGATAAAATCAAACGATTTTTATCAAAAAGAATACCTACAAAATTACTTATATATATCCATTCCTTTGTTTCTTTATCCATATTTCTTCTAAAAAGAGATTCTTTCACATTCTCTATTACATCTCGATACTTATTATAATCAACGCCTTTACCATCTTGTATTAATTCTATTTCCATTTTTTTACCCTCTACTTAACATAAGCATATCTCTATTAAAGAAAAGATGTCAAACAAAAAAGCTTTTGCTTGCGCAAAAACTTTTAACAAAGATTTAAAACATCATCAATTAAACCAAAGTGAACAAATGCTTTGTAGATACCATCTTTAGCCACATAATCTGCCATTGCTTTGATTTCATCGCCACCACTATTAACAGCAACACCAACATTACAATATTCAAGCATTGGAATATCTACTTTAGCATCACCAAAAGCAAAGTATCTTCTAATGAAGCTCCTAAATATTTTAATAATTCATCAATATCATGGGCTTTATCAATACCTTTAACACCTAAATCACCAAATAAAGCAATTTCTCCTGCTCCACCCCATGTTCCAGGTTTTAAATCAGGAAATTCTTTAATAGAATTTAAATGATCTTGATAACTATTTAAAATAAAACTGACTTTATTACAATCATCTCGGTATAGTTCTCCTCCTTAAATCATTTCAAGAAAAACCTTACGAATCGTTTGTTCACTCGCATTTTCTTTTCCTTTTCTTTGACAATAAACTTTAATCACTGAATTTCCTTTTTCTTCAAAGTTTTCGGATGCAAATAAACCATTATTACTTTATTAAATGACACCCATCATCTCATCTAAACCAATGTTCCAAATATAATCATACACTTCTGCTTCACTACGTCCTGTACAAATATAAACACGATGTTCCTTTTTTCTTGCTTCTTTAATTGCTCTATCAGCTAAAGCAGGTAATTTGTTTTCATAATCTAATAATGTTTCATCGACATCAATAAAAATAACTCTTCCTTTTTTACTTTCCTAAAATAAATTTTTCAATATAATTTCCAATCCCATCATGATCGTTATCATCAGTAATATAATCTGCCACACTTTTTGTCTTTTCACTACCATTCGCCATAACGACACCAACACCAGCATTTAAAGTCATATCATAGTCATTATCAGCATCTCCAAAAGTCACAATTTCTTTTAGATCTATATGATGAAGTTTTAGAATTTCAATCAATCCTGCCGTTTTAGATACTCTTGGATCCATATATTCATAAAGAACACTTGCCGTTTTAAGGGATGATGCTTTAAATTCATCATTATGGAATGTTTTTGATCTTTCAATAATTCTATTCATATCCTCAGGTTTACAAATAATAATTAATTTAGGTTTTGGGTTTTGTAAATAATCATCATAATTAACCACTTGATAAGGTACCCTATCTGCCTTTGATAACATTTGAATATGTTCATCATCTTTAGGTGCAAATAAAATACCATCTTCAGGAATTGCGAAGTTACAATCCATATCTTCATAATGCCTGGCTATTTCTTTAATCAATTTCCCATCTAATGGATATTGAGCCTTAGAAATATCAAGCGTATAATCATAAATTTCCGCACCTCCTGTACCTACAATCATATCAACTAAACCATCAATACCCCATGTTTTAAGTAAAGTTTGAATACTATTAACATCTCTACCTGTTGATAAGCCAAAAAGAATTCCTTTTTCTCTAGCCTTTTCTATCATTTCTACAGTTTTAGGTGTAACCACTCCTTTACTTGAAAGAAGTGTTCCATCTATATCACACATAATTGCTTTTACATTCATAAAAATACCTCCTGTTCAAATCATAAATATTCTTTTCATTCGAAACAATTAGGGTATAAAAAAAAGAATTTTTTTCTCAAATTCTTTTTTCTCTTAATTATAAATTAGAATTATTTTCTCATTATGTGTTTTATCTTATCCTACAAAAAGATCATAAATTCTTTTATAACAATATCCTTTTTTTATAACTTTTTTATCAGGAACAAGTATATTTAATTCAACTAATTGATTAATGATATGAGAAACTACATTAACTGACACACCACTTAGTTCTTTTACTTCTTTTTTAGTAAAAACAATTTGTTTCATTATAACTGGCATAATACGATAGATAGAATTTCCTTTAATTACTTTAATTGTTTCCATAGCTTCTTTATAAACTTCTTTTATTCTATTTATTTTATATATAAGCATTACATTGATCAATCACACATTGTAAGAAAAATTTATTATACTTAATAACATTTCCCTGTCTACATTCCATTAAGTTTCTTTGATAGGCAGGTTTATATACCTCAAGAATTTCTGATATATATATAATAGGCTGACTGTCATCTAACAGTGTCATTTGTACCGGGATTAAAGCTCTTCCTAATCGTCCATTTCCATCTTTATAAGCATGAATTATTTCGAATTGCATATGTGACAAGGCAACGTTTATGAGATATGGATCTTCAAACTTATTATTCATATACTTATATAGATTTTCCAATAATCCATCAATCTCTTCGGTTTAGGAGGAATAAATGTTGCATTTTCTTGAGTACAACCTCTAGATCCAATCCAATTTTGAGTCGTTCTAATTTCTCCAAGTGACTTTTTAGAGCCTCTTACGCTATCTAAAATCAATTGATGCATTTTATTAACAAGTTCATAGGAAATTATGTTTTCTTGTTTAAGCTTATTTTCTGCATATTCTATTGTATTTTTTAAGTTTTCAATTTCTTTACTGTCATCATTTACTTCCATATATTTTAAATAATAGAGTTCTTCTTGTGTGATTTGAGTTTCTTCAATTTGTGTTGACTTATAACTTTCCTTTAACAAAACAGATTCTAAAAAATAAGCAGAATCAAATTCTAATGTATTTAATAATGATTTGTATTCTCCATATTTCGCATTAGCTTCTGCGACAAGTATAAACATTTCTTTATCTAAATTATATTCAAATGGTAATTCCTTAGCTTTATAAGGTTCCATTGTACTCATCCACCTTGTAAATTATTGTATCATTTTCTATTACTCTTTCACTGTTTTTTTAAATAGTGAGTTTTTTGTTGAATTGATAATAAAATTATCATTTATTGAAATTTATTTAATAGTTCCTTCTACAATATTATTATAATAAGCTAATTTCTTTTTAATATTCTCTTGGTAATCTAATTTAAAATAACATGTATATAAAACATCTAAAATATAAAGAATAGAAAGTCGTGTTGAAAAAGATGAAATCTTTTTATAATGATTTTCATAAGGCGATATATAAAGTTGATAATCCGGATCAAGATCTTTAAATGTATAATCATACGATGAAATTAAAACGATTGGTGTTTTTACCTTATGCAATATACGAGGTAAAATATCAGATAATATACCTCTTCCCCCAAAAGTAATAATAATTGCTAGATGATTTTCATTACTACTTGCAGCTGTTAATCTTTGTTGGTATTCATCAATAGGAACATTTACTTGGATACCTATTTCCTGCATTTGAAATTGAAAATTTAAAGCAAAATTAATATTTCCTGCAGAAGTATACACATCTATGATTTGTGATTTTTCCATAGCTGATGCAATAAGACGTAATTGATCTAGACTAAAAAGATTAGCTGTTAGATTAAGGGTTTGTTCATAATCTTCTTTGATTTTTTGAATAATTTCATAATGTGTTTGAAATTGATTAACAGGAAAATCAAAATTAAAATCTTCATTACTTTTTCTATAGTCATCAAGAGAACTTGTTATTTTTATTTTTAAGTCAGAAAATCCTGATAGTCCTAATTTATCACATAAACGATAGACTGTTGCTGTTGAAACAAAACAAACTTTTCCAAGATCTTTTGACGACATTTTTAAAACATCTTTAGGATGTTTTAAAATATAATCTGCCAAGACTCTTTCATTTTTTGATAAGTCTTTGTTTTCTTTTAAATTTATAAATAGATTCATATCATCACCATCCTTATTTTAATATATTTATACACACAAAGAAAACCTATTTTAATGGTTAGTTGTTGTTTATTTTTAAATAATCGATAAGCTTTATAGCATCATATGTTACAAAAATACGTGTTGGTATTTTTAAAACAACTTGATTTTTAAATTTATTTTGTAAAAGAGCACAATAATAAGATACTTGTGGTGTAAGTAGGATAATTTCATATTTTTTAGAAACTTCTTCTATTTTTTCAATCCCAATTGCCTGGAAACAAGCATTTACTTTTAATAAATTGTATTGTTTCATTTAGTTTTTCTACAAAACAACCTGTTGTTAGCCCACCTGAACAGATTAAGAGTATTTTTTTGAATTGGTATGTCATTATTTTTATTTAAGCATTTAAACATTTCATTAAAAAGCTTAAGCGTATAATTTAAACTTTTCATTTGGAAGTGTATATGAAATTCAATCTCACTTGTTTTGAATTGATAATTTGATAATTAAATGTTTATTAAATGTAACTCTACCAAGAGAATATTCGTTTTCTAGAAGAAGTGTATCTTAATCACTTGGATCAGCACATACTTTGCATGTTTTATTTTGTTTTTGAAATATCCATTTTCTAAAATAAATAACATATAATTCTTTATAAAAATCATCCACTTGAGTCACCTTCTTTTATTATCTATGTTCTTCAATGATTTCAATTGCTCTTTTTAAAACATTTGCACCTTTCACCGTTCCATAATCTCTCATGTTAATTACTTTTACAGGAACTTTACCATCTTCTACTTGATAAGCATTTGTACTTGCTTCCCAAAGAAAATCTTTAAGAAAAGCTTTTAATTTTTTGTGTAACATTTTCTTTTCCTCCTTGGCAACATTTTTCCACAAGTAAAAGAAAATTATTTATTTTTCTAGCAAATAGAATTTTTTTCTTATCTCTTTTTCAATTTCTTAATCCTCAATTACTATACTATTTATCATACTTTTTTATTGTACCTCCAATTTCCGCAAAACAACATTAAATATAAAATAATTTATATTTAATGTCCCGCATTATTTTATATGCCTTTGTGATAATTAATTTCATTCTTATAGACAAAATAAAAGTGCCTACACTTGGTAGACACCTTATGACTATTCAAATTCGTTTGTTCTAGCAACTTCTCTAATCCATGAAGCTGATTTCTTTTCTTTACGTTTATAACCATCATCTAAACATACACGAACAAATCCATATCTATTTTTAAAAGCATTACACCATGACCAGTTATCAATAACACCCCAATAATGATATCCTAAACAGTTTGCTCCATCTTCAATTGCTTTTGCAATCCATTCTAAGTGATCTCTTACAAATTCAATACGATAATCATCTTGAACTGTTCCATTTTCATCCATATATTTTTCTTCACCTTCTACACCCATTCCATTTTCAGAAATAAAGAAAGGTAAATCTGGACATTCTTTTTTAATTTTCATACCAAAGTCATAAATTCCCTTTGGATAAATTTCCCATCCACGATAAACATTCATTTTTCTTTCAGGCCAAATATAAGGTTTAGAAATACATGGTAAACCATTTTCATCAAATTTACTATCCGGTGCTTGTACGCGCGTTGGTTGATAATAGTTAAATCCTAACCAATCTACTTTTCCTTGAGATAAGATAGCTTCATCTCCTGGACGACGGTTGATTTCTACTTTCCAATCGTTTTCTACAGTATCTAAAACGTCTTGTGGTAAGTGTCCATGAGCAACAACATCTAACCACCATCTATTGTGTAATCCATCTGTCATACGTACAGCTTCTAAATCTTCAGGAGATGGATTTTCTTTTGTATAAGGTGGCGCAAAGCAGTTGATCATACCGATTTTTGCACCTTCACAAAGTTTTCCTTCTGCTTTTAATTTTCTAAAGTTTGCGACAGCTAAACAATGCGCTAAAGTAATATTATATTGTACATTGATTGATTGTTTGAAATCTTTTTGATAAGGATACCAAACACCATGTAAGAATTGTTGTTCTGGTTCTACGATTGGTTCATTGAAAGTAAACCAATATTTTACTTTATCTCCAAATTCTTCCATTGCAACTTTCACAAAGTTGGCATAAGCTTCAACCACTTCTCTATTTTGCCATCCACCACGTTTTACTAAGTATTCTGGCATATCAAAGTGATACATGTTCATAAAAATATCAATACCATTTTCATTTGCACAATCAATTAATTTATGATACCAAGCGGCACCTTCTGGATTTAATTTACCATCTTGATCTAATAAACGTGTCCATTGCATTGATGTTCTAAATGATTTAAAATTTAAACTTTTTAATAATTTAATATCTTCTTCATATTTATGATACATGTCATTTCCCACATAAGATCCGACATTATTGAAGAAAGCATTAATTTCTTGATCAGAATACATATCCCAATAAGAACGTAATCTTCCTCCTACATTCCAAGCCCCTTCTGTTTGAGGGCCTGACATTGCTGCTCCAAAAAAGAAATCTTTAGGTAATTTAATCGTCATCTTCTTTTCCTCCGTTATCTTTCGCGATTATTATACGTTCATTATAACATGAAGTCTTATTTCCTTTATGAAATGTATTTTATTTACATACTTATTTATATAATTCTTTTTCTTTGTAAACAAAATACATTAGTTCGTCATGAAATCAAGAACTTGTTCTTGATTAACATCACTAGACATAGCTAAATAATATGTTGAAGTACAGAGAGGTAATACAAGATATTCATCTAAAATATAATTATCAAATTCTTTTAAAACATTTAAACAATTCTTTTGATAAGTATCTTTTAATTGTTTTTGATAATCTTTCTTTAAATAAGAATCATTAATTTTATCTTCTATTTCATAGCGATCCGTTGAATATGTTTCTTGAATACTCGCAAAAGATGAACCTTGTGATAATTCTAAGTTTGCTTTTTTAAGAGTTTTCTTTAAAGCATCATATCTTAAAAGTGAATAAACATCTCCACTTACTTCAAAGTCAATCTTTGATTTATTAGCATCACTTTGAGCACTTTTTGCTTTATTAAGATCATAAACATCTTGATTATCCATAAGAGTTGTAGAAAGATAATGTCCTACATAAACATCTTGAGCGTCCATATCATTTTTAAGAACTTTTTTATTAATTCCATAGTAAACCGCTTTTCTTAAATTCTTATTTTTACCTGATGCTTTTGTAAGATCAAAAGCAACATAATGTAAATCATCACTATTTAATTGATAAACATTATGATAACCTATCTTTTTAAGTGTTTTAAAATGACTTTTACTTACTTCTAAAACATCTAGATTATAAGCTTTCATTTGTTTTTCCATAACAACCGTATTAACATTTTTAATCAATACTTTTTGATAAGATAAATCATCATTTTTATCCTTTTGCTTTAATTGTAAATAATCTTGAAAACGGAATTGATCGACAACATAAGAACCACTACCAGCATCATTTTTTACATTAACAATTGGTAAAGTAAAAGCATACATGTTTTCACTTCGACAATTATTAAAATCAAACTCTAATGTTTGATTATCAATAACTTTAATTCCTTTAATATCCTTTGTTTTACCTAATTGATAATCTAACATACCAACAATATTTTCTGTATAAGACTTATTAAAATATTCACTATCACTTTTATTTAAAGCCTTATAGCTTGCTTTTACTGCTTTACTATTTAACTTACTTCCATCACTAAAAGTCTTATCATTCAACTTAATTGTCGCTTTTTTACCACTTTTAGAAAATGTAATTTTAGAGGCTACTTGTTTATCTATCGTTAAATCATTATTAATTCTTACTAATGATTCATAAACTAACTTTGTAGCAAGCATAGAGCCTTTATCATATCCTAGATAGATTTTAGAATGTTCCAAAGGATCATACATACCTATAACAAGTCGTTCTTTTTGTTTCTCTGTTTTTTCTATCTTGCTTTTATCCCCTTTGACAACTAACTGATCCGAGTTGGAACTTCTAGGAATAAAAAGCAAAAGCAAACCTAAACAAATAATTCCTACTAAAATATATTTTTTATATTTCTTTACTATTTCCATAACAAACTCCTTTAAAGAAAAACCATGAAGGATAACTTCATGGTTTATTCATTGTCTTTACGTTTTTTAAATACAATCAATACAATAATTCCACAAGAAATCAATCCAAGAAGAACATATCCCATAATAGAAACATTATCTCCTGTTTTAATTCTTTGTAATAATTGAATGATTGGATTACCAGTCATAACTGGTTTATCTGGATCATAGAATCCTGCGTTCATATCTTTAATATCAATTGCTTTAATTGCGTTGTATCCTTCATAATTAGAGCTTTGATTATTGATATTATCTTCATCAAAACGACCAGCTACGATAAGATATCCATCTTTTTCATATTGAGTATAAATCAAACGTAAATCTTCATCTTTAAGCTTACTATCATCTTTACCATTATTCTTTAGATATTCAGTAATTTTCTTATCTTTAGGAAGTGCATCAAGCGATACTTGATATCCTGTTAAATAAGTTTGTTCATCTTTAGTAATTGTAGTTGCTAAATGACTGAAGTTATACTTACCATTTTCATCTGTTTCTACTTCACTATCTAATGAACTTTCTTCTATCCATTGATTGTCTTTATAATAGTAACCTTTTAATATCATCTTTTGATGATTTAGATAAGATTCATTTTTATCAATGATTCCGTTTCTATTAGCATCGATCCATAATGTACCTTCAATTGTACCTTGATTATAAGAAGTAAGACCACCATCTAAGTATTTAATATCCTTAGCAGTAATAATATCATAACCATTTACAATACTTTGTACATTATCTTTATCAGCTTTATCAACTAAAACCATATATTGATCTTTCCCTAATAATTCACCAGATTCACTTAATAAATCACTATCTTTTGTATCATCTTTACCAACATGATATTTCGTTATTGCATAACCACTAGGTATAGTGTCTATCTTAACAAAGGCTTTATAGTAGTAAATAACATGTTCATCATTTTCAATTCCATTTGTAGGTAATTGATCAAATTTATATGAACCATCACCTGTTGTTTTACAAGTAAATTCTTTATCAGTTAAAACATATTCACTATCTTTTAGATAATATTGTTTTAAGCTAATTTCAATACCTTCAAATCCTTTATCATCTTTAGTAGATAATCCATCATAATCATCATCATTAAAGATCTTACCAGAAATAGAACCTGTTTGAATTCTTGTAATACCACCATTTAATTCCTTAACAGAATTACATCCTACAACATCATAACCATCTGTATAATATGGAACACTTGGATCATCTGCTTTTTCAGCTAAGATGATGAATGGTTCTTGACTATCTTTATAATGATTTTCTTTATTAGTAATCAATTCATAGTCTTTAGAAGAAAGCTTACTACTTTCATCTTTATCATTAACACGATATCTTGTGACACCATAACCTTCAGGAAGTGAATCTTCATCAAGAGTTACACGATATGCATAAAGAACTCTTTCGCCTTCTTCATTTGTACCATAAGTAGCTATATTACTAAATGTATACTTACCATTTTCATCAGTTTCAACTGAATCAATCATACCAGTTAGGAAGTATTCATCTCCAACTTTTTGATATTGACTCAAGATAACATTGATACCTTGATATCCTTTATCATCTTTTCCTAATAATCCATTGTAATCTTTATCATCAAAGATTGTACCGCTAATTATTCCACTGTGATATTTCGTAATACCACCATCATAATTATCTTTATTTTTATTTTCAATTAAATCATATCCATCAAGATATTGAGCTAATTTATCATCATCTGATTTCTTAGCCAAGATAATATATGGATTACCGGATTTATCTTTTAAAGTATATTGTGAATCTTGTGGGTCAATATTGCTATCGCGAGCATCATCTTTACCTTTATGATATTTTGTTACAACATAATCACTAGGAAGGCCTTTGACTGAAACTGCATAAGCATAGATTACTTGTGTACGTTTAGTTGGATCATTTGGATCTGTAACATATCCATTTGTAGGTAAATCATCAAATGAGTAATCTCCTTTTGCATTTGTTGGAGTTGTTTGTTCTTTGAAGCTTTGATCTTCGTTATAAACAAATTTTCCATCACTATCTTTTGTAACAAGATAACGATTTAAATTAACTTCAACATTTTCTTTACCTTCATCATCTTTAGTATTTAAACCATCATAATCTTTATCATCAAAGATATTACCTAAAATCTTAGCGTTTTGATATGGTGTTGCACCTGCATTGACATCTTCATAGGCTTTACCTTTAACAATATCATATCCTAAAACATTGTTTTCATCTGGAGTATTATCATTAGCTTTATTTAATAAGATCAAGTATTTACCGCTATTATCTATTAATGTTCCATCATTAGACCAATCACTATCTTTCTTATCATTATCACCTTGATGATATTTTGTAATACCTAAACGAGTATTTCCATCTTCTAAGATAGTTTTATTATCGGCATCATTAGGATCAATAACAACTTGATAAGCATATAATTCTGAATCATTATTTGGAGAATCTTCCAAGTTATCAAATCTATATCTTCCTTTATCACTTGTCGTAACTATTGGTTCAGTATAAGTATCATCTTTTACATAATTAAGTTTTCCGTCAACTTTTGTTACAAGATAACGAACTAATTTAACCTTGATACCTTTTAATGATTTTTCATAAGTATTTTGAATACCATCATAGTTTTGATCAATCCATACTTGACCACTAATAGCACTAGTTTCAATACCTGTTAATCCAGCATCGTAATTATTTATATTTTGATGTTGTAATAAATCATAAGTATTGTCACCTACTGTTTTAAGCGTACCTTTATGCTTATCATCTGTATCTGATAATTTTTTAGCTGTAATAACATAATCATCTTTTTTCATTAATGCATAGTTACCACTTCGTTTAACCAAATCACTATCTTGATCAGTAGTTGTTTGATAGCTTAATGTTGGTTTTAATGTTTTATCAATTGATTTTTCATCTAATGTCACTTTATAACCCATTAAGTATGTATTACCATTACTGTCTTGTAATTCAGTTGGTAAATTTTTAAATGTGTAGTGATAATATCCATCGTCCGCTAATTTTAATTCAACATCATCTACAGTCCATTGAACTTTTGCACCACTAGCACTTGCATCATGCCATTTACCATCATCATAATAGTAACCTTTGATTTGAGCTTTAATTTTTTCAAGTAATTTTTCATTGTCAGTTAAATTATCTTTATCTGCAATCTTTTCATTAGTATCACGAATACCATCATAATTAGTATCTAACCAAACAATACCGTCAATCTTACCAGATTCATAATCTTTAAATCCAGCATCGAAGTTCTTAGTTTCAGCATTACCTAAATCGTAATGTATTCCACCACATTCAACCGAATTTCCAGCTTGTGTTGTATCACCTACTTCACTAGCAATAACAACGACATCATCTGTAAGATAATAAGAATTATTGTTTTTAGATGTTTCATCTAAATCACTTTGTTTACCATTTGTTTCTTTATCTTTAAATGTTGGTGCATATTTCTTGAATAAGTCTTTATTCTTATCACGATCAATACGAACTTTATAGCCAGCCAAATAACTGTTATTTCCATCTTCATAATAAGTACTTACTGTAAATTTATAAGCACCTGCAGCATTTGTTTGAACATCTTTCGTATCAGATAACTTATGCCATTTACTATCTTTGTAATAGTATTGTTCAAGAGTTACTGTTACATCTTTTAATGGATCTTCGTCAGGATTTTGAATACCATCGTAGTCTTTATCATCCCATACAAGTTCTCCAATGAATCCTCTTGCCGCATTAACAAATCCTAAATCAATAGTATGCTCATCAGAATAATTTTCCCAACCAGCAATCTTATCACCAACGATATAGGGAACATCAAATTGATTTGTGATAAGTTTACCACCTCGTAATAATAAATCGTTATATCCCGTATCCTTTGTAGGATCTTGTGAATAAATTGGTGCTGTTGCTTTTAATGGTGTCGCATTTTCGTTTGTTGCCTTGATAATATACGTCTTACCAGGAACTAATCTGAATTGATATTCACCAGCTTTTAAGTCACAACCATCTTTAACATTTGTTACATAGCTTGCTTTATTTCCATCAGCATCAGTAGCAGGTTCATCACTTATTGGTTTAGATGTTTTAGGATCAACTTCATAAGCTTCAACCTTAATCTTTCCTAAACGTTTTTCTGCTTTTGGATAATCCATTTGACCTTCAATAATATATTCACCATTTTCTTCCGTTTCATCTAACCAAGTTGTACCTTTATAAAGATTAGTACGTCCAACACCTAAGTTATAACCCATTACTTTTTCGTCATAAGCTTGATGACCTTCACCTTCAACAACAGCATCTACTTGAATACTTTGAGCAGTTTGAGCAACAAGTGTTCCTTCTTTAACTGCATAAGCTTTTTGTTGTGCTGATGCTTGATTTTGTTTATCATAAACGGCTTTACCATCACGATAGATAACAACTGGAGTTGAAGCATTATCTGTATTCAATTCTTTTGTCGTAATTGAATAATCTTTATATTCATCAGGTAACGTATAACGTAAATTATATTTACCTGGTTTTAAGTTAGAGAATACGAAGTAACCTTTATTACCATAGTAATCTTTTTCAGTTGTATAAGTAGCTGGACCAGATGTTGAATAACGAGGACGTTCCGTAGAAGAACCTTCATCAGCTAATAAATCTTTACCTGTTTCATCATCAACAAGGACATATCTTCCCTTGTCATCAATTCTAATAGCGTCTCCTTCTTTATTCGCTGGTCGACCATGTTCAGTTAATAATTCAACTTTAACACCATCAATACCTGGATCATCTTTTTTACCATCACCATCTAAATCATATTTAGCTGTACCATCTTTTAGAAGTTTTCTTCCAATACCATGAGTATCTTCATAAGTACCTTCATTAACTTTTCCATCATAATTGACATCTTGCCAAACATAACTTCCAATATAACCTCTTTCACTTGGGGCATCAATATAAACACCTGCAATAGCTGATTCATCATTTTCATATTTACTATTAGCAAGAGAATATGCTCTTGAAAGGAATGAATTCCATCCAACAATATCTTTTACAGCTGCACTAATTTGTGCATTCGTTGAAGTATTGGATGAACTATCAACTTTCACATTACCAACATATTTTTTTACATTTTGTGGTGCATGCATTGTATAAGACATTTCCAAACGTCCTGCTGGTTGAATTGTATATTCATCTTTCATTTGAAGCCAAATAGCACGTATACCTTTTGTCAATTTTTCTTGTTCATCTTCATCGACAGATTGAAGATATGCTTTTAAATCAGATAATTTAACAAAATATTTTTGTTTTTCTGTATCATCGTTACTAGCAATTATTTGCGCATATTGTTCATTCTTTAAATCATTTGGATTAGGAAGACATGGTGAACCATCATCATTTGTTTTTAAAACACACTTGTCATTTTCATTAACAATTGGTCCAACCCAAATATCATATTGATCATTTTCAACAGTTGTTTCATTTCCATTTGTTACATCTTTAAGTTTTATTGAATCTAAATTCAACCATCCATTCCATTTAGAATTTCTTTTTACTTTATTGTCGTCATTAATTTGATATGCATAATAGTCATTATCATATGGCAATACGTCATAAATCACATTATTTGTGTACTTATATGCACTTGTATCAGACAAACTTGTTGATGATACTTTAAATGTATAATCTCCCCCTTCATTTACAGCTGCTGGTCGAGAAGTAACATTAGGTTCAAGTTCCGTATCAACAAGTTTACTTTGTCCTAAAGCTTCAGTTTGAGAGAATCCTATAGCTGATGTCATTTTTGTAAGAGCAGCATCATTATATCTCTTATTTTCATTAACATCTTGAGAATCATATTCATATGCAGAGGCATTACTATTACCTTGATCAGGCATATAAGTTCTAAAAGCACCTTTTTTAAAGATATATCCTTTACATCTTAATAACTCTGCAGAAATCGCATTTGAATTCATTCGTTCAACTGGTACCATAATTTCTACTTTCAAACTTTGTCCTGGTTTAAGTTGCCCTGTGAAATAGAAGTTTAGTATTTTATTCTTTTCTTTTCTACTTGCGGCTATTGATTTCATTTTCACTAATGGTGTTTCATCCGTAACTTGTATAGGTTTAACAGGACTTGGATCAGCTATTGATCCATCTTCATTAACTATATACCATGTCCATAATGGTGCCTTACTATCGAGACCTTCATCGATAGAAGTATAATAATCATTTAAATAATCACTAGGTTGAACTGAACTACTAGCATTTCTATCAAATGAAACATATTTTAATTTATTTGTATCTAAATTTTCATCGTAAGGTAATGCAACTGTAATATTTGGATTAGTGGCATTATCTTCATCAGTGATACCTTGGTCCTTATTCTTCTTTTTATTATTCATTGAAACACGATATTTCAAAACCTTACTTGTTGTATCATCAATTAAAGTATTGTTATAGTCCCAACTATAATAACTTTTGTGTTTTCCGGATGCATCTTTTTTCAAAGTAGCTCTATAATATGCTTGATCTAATTCAATTTCTAATGTTGGCAATTCAGGATCAATATAGAATCCAGCACGGCATCTTGTTGAAATAGAACTATATTTATAATCATCATATTTTCCATAAGTTGTAGCAAAATAATTCACATGTTTAGCAATACCATCTGATGAATTCTTTGGTCCAGTAATTACAGAGACATACGCACAATTATTGACAACACCATCATCATGCATAATATCTTTTGAAATGTTTTCTCTATCTGGGTCCAACTGATCAACACCTTTGTTGTCTTTGCCTGTTGTATTTAATCTTAAACCTACTGGAACTGGATAATTAATAGCAGCATTTGATTCACTATATCTTTTTCCAGTATCATCGGTAAATCCTTCCATTTTTACAACCCAATTTAATTGGTAAATATATTTACCAGCAGGTACATCTGTTTGTGAAATTTTTGCATTTTCTTCTAAAGCATATCCATCTTTATTTCCAATAAGAACCCAATTTTGTAGATTTTCATTTGGATTTATAACACCGCTTTCTTTCCATGGATCATCTACCAAATAAGCGTACATATAAACTTTTAAGTGTGATTTATATAAATCATAATTTTCTATATCTTTTGGAATTTCCCAAGATCCTGTCCTTATTTCTTGGATTTCGGTTTCCATTTCAGTATCATTCATTGTCGCTGGTTTTGAAGTAGCTATATCTGTTCCACGATAAGGAATTGACATACTTGTAATAAATTGATTTAGTTTTGCACTATTATTAGCAGCTTCTGTCAAACGCATATACATTAAATCAGATGATTTTACATGAGCATCATCAATAACTGCAACTTCAGCATCCAAATCATTAACTTGCTTGCGCAATTGACTCGTGTCAATCCTTGTTGTTGCCTTTGGTTTTAGAATACTAATTGAAGCACTTGAACTATAAGCAAAATCTTCATTAAGATCACCGTCTTGATCATAATCATTTCCTTTAGTTATCGATCCATCTTCTTCAGTCTTATCATTTGAATCTGATACTTCCTTATCTAACCAAGTCATATTTAATTGTTTAGTAAATGATTTTTCATGTGATATTATTGAAGCTTCATTAAAGCTATAACCATCATAATTAATATCACTGTTAGAAATATTTACTTTTTTACCTTGTGAATCATAGATGTTTCCATCTTTTTTATCATAGATATTTCCATCATTTGTTACGATGTATTCACCATTTGAAGTATGTAAAGTGCTGTATACTTCACTATAGTAACCAGTCCATACATCTACACTATTTTTATCACTTGGATCTATGCCAGTTTCTTCCTTGTTATCAATACGTGTACGAATTTTTAATATCAATGTATCCCCTGATGCAAGGTAACCTGCCGGTTTTTCACCATTAACAAATGAAGAGTAATCACTAAATCCATCCGTTTTTGGTGTTGTCACTTCATACGTTACAATTTGACCCGTATGATTTTTAGTTGGACTTGTAGGTGTGTATTGTTTATTAATAATACGAATTCCAAATCCACTATCTTTTAATTGACTAGGTGTAACAGATGTTTTACTTCCATCTGCATGTTCAATTTCAATAACAAAATCATCATCTCTAAATTGATCCCAATGATCACTTGCTGTATTAAAATCTGGCAAGTCAGTTACTGAAACAGCTTTAGGTAAATGGAAACTAAATACAAAGCGTGAATGAGCAACACTTCCTCGATGTGCATAATCTGTTGAAGCGGCTTTATTAGCAAGTTTTGCGGAATACCACACATCATCACCATAATCAAATTTCTTATCTGTATACTCAACTGAACCAGCTTGAACGTCATTTCCGTCACTATCTTTACATGGTGTATTCTTTCCTTCATCATCACTTGTTGAAGATACGAAATTTTCTACCGTTAAGTTAGGTTGACGAGTTCTTATCTTAATCGTATTAACATAAGCTCTATCAGGTATATTGCTATTTACGTGAGTATAATCATCTTTTGTATAATCCTCGTGAACATTGGAATTATTCATATTGAAGTCTCTTTGTTTTTCACTAAGCATCAAATTATCACGAATTACTTGATCAATACCATCTATCTTTTGTTTTGTATAATCTTCCAAATTGTAAGTATCTTCATTTTCAAAGACTTCTTTCATACCTTGTCCAATAACATAATGAGTTTCATCGGTTACTTTGTCTTTGATAGTTCTATTTGGTATCTTACCATATACTCTCTTTTGCTTATTTATAACATCTGTTATTTGAATAGCATCATGGCGATCATCTAATGAAACATATTCACCATTTGAATTCTTGTTTGTATCAAAATAAAGATTATGCGCATTTGAACCAACTGTATAAGGATTTTCTTCAATACTTTCATCGGTTAAAGCTTTAAAACCATGTATCGTACTTGATAAGTATGTATAATTTGTTTCATACGTATCTTGTAAATCTTTATTATCACCAAATTTTGTATTAACTTTTGGTGATGAATAAACAAATGTATCAAATGAGAATGTTCTTCCTTCACCAGATACTATCTTAGTATCTGCACCTTTCTTTGGATAGAAACGAACAACGTATCTTCCCTCAGTAACTGCCTTTCCATTTTCATCTTTTACAACTTCTCCAGCTGAAGTTTTACGAACTATTTTTTCATATGTTACTTTTACATCATATGAATTTTGTTCATTTGTAAGTTCATTTCCATCAAGATCTAATAATTTCCAATTTAAAGTTTTTGAATCATTTTGAGAATTATTTGTTGAATAAATATCTGATTTATTCGCTGAATCAGTTCCAACAGGCGCTATTCCGTATGGAAGAATATTTGTGATAACCGGTAAACTATATGTTCCGCGTCCGCCACCATCAGTAGCATAACTGTGTTTTTCTTTTGTACATTCTGCATAGTTTACACCATCATTGTAATATCTTTCATAATTTGTACCTAAGCTATCCCAATAGTATTTATTTTCAACATGAATATTTAATTTAGACGTTGTACCTTCTGTGTCTAAATAATAATCAGATAAGCTTTGACCTGTTGTATCGTCTTTGCCAGTTGTTGTCCATTGCCTTAATAATGGTTTCCTCATAACTGCTCTTGTACCGGTTTGACTATAACGATCTATACAATTAGCATCCCCGTAATCTGCATCATTATTTGTTGCTTTGGCAGTTTTAATACCTTTTTTTTCAGATATTGTTACTTCTTGGTTTTGAATGTTATAACCATCTACATATGGTGTATTTGGTGAACCATTATAGTAATAATAATTTGGATTTGTGAAGAAATTACCATTCCAACCATATCCATCACCTCTATACCACATATAATCCATACCAAATCTTTGGTTATTTTGCATATTTTCTTTTGTAGTACCTTCAAAATGATCATAATCAAGAATTTGATAATAGTAGTAATCTTCATTATCTGCACATGGTTTTGTTTGTAATCTATCAAACCATTCTTCATCTTCGTTAGTACCTACTACTTTTGATGGAATATAAACGTTTAATTTATACCCGCTTTCACTATGTCTGTTAAACCATTTTTGTAAATTTTTCTTAACAGTAATCTTTAATACCCAAGGGGAAGTATCATTACCTGTTTCATAATCTGATTTTTTAGAATCTTTAAACTGTGGATCTTGACACGTACTTGGAGCCTGATAACTATAAGAGCCACTATCTGGTTTTTGTAGAACTTCTATATCTATATCATCTACTGATATAGTATCATAGCTTTCATTTACCTCTTCTGTTCTGATATTATTGTTATTTTGTACATTAACACCATTAACAGACTTCAAAATTTCTGCTTTTAATTTATTTTTATCAATTGTTGTTCCATCTTTTGCAAATATTAATGGTTCAATACCTCTAGGCATTGTATAAGTAAATTCAACACCGCTACTTAAATCCCAGTCACCATAGTTAAGTGCTTGTAACTTAGTAGTAAATTCTTCATTATACTCTAAACCGACTTCATAATTATCATCTACTAATGAGTGTACTTCATTTCTTGTATGACTATAAGTATAATAATTATCATATACATAATAATTAGGATTAGATGCTCTATCCGTACCTAAACCATCACCAGTTGTCGCTTCATATGTACGATGTTCTTTATTTGGATCGTTATCTTTTAATGTACCGTCAGCTTGTAATGTTGCATCCATAAATTCACTTGCAGATACAAGCCACGCTTTTTGAAGATGCAAACGGTTTTCACCCCAAACAATTGGTGCACTGCTACCCCAGTTTTCATTTTCTGAACTATTGTATTTCTTATTAGCAATTGTTCTTTTCTTAACAACTTTTTCATACCAATCACGTTCAATTTTGTCAGATCCCTTTAAACTTGTTGCTTTTGTTTTATCATCACCATAATTTGGTAACGTATCATCTGGGTCCCCTTGAACTGGCACATATGATGTCTTTTGAGAATAATATGCTGAGGAAATATCATAGTCAGCTAAAGTATTATTACCTCCACCATACCGTTGATTTTCATATTCACCAATATGTGAACCATCACCAGGAATGTAAACTATACTGTCTTTTAAGAATTCCCAATTATCAATGTTATCACGTTTTATTGATTCATCATTAGGATCATTATTAGGTTTTCCACTTACCCCAACATCATGGAGTAAATAATCCATGTCCATTTGAATATTGCTATTTTGAATTGCGCGATAATGTGTATCATCTGCAATACTACCAGATTGATTACTAAATGGATAAGCATATCCATAATTTCCCCAATATCCACCTTCACTATATTGATAATATTCACCAGCTCTAGGGAAATAAGCTGGATGTTGATCATTTTTTGTTGTTACATCTCTATCTTCATCAACATATACCATTGGTAAATTGTCTTCTTTAGCCTTTAATTTATAATAGATAGTTAGCCTATCACCTAATTCCATCGTTATTGGCTTGTTATTTTCATCAAGAATTCGATATGTTTTTACTGTATAATTTGTCTTTAAAGTATAATCTTCACTTGTATCAAGATCATCAAATGCTTTCATTCCATCTGTTCCATATATACGTTTCCAACTTTTCTTAACAGAAGTTGATTTTCTATAAATCATCTTTCCGCCATAATCATATTGATTAGCATTTTTTTCTACAACAGCAGGAACAATATGGTAATTTCCTTGTATATCATTACCATTTTTATCAGTCCATTTGAAATTAAGACTGTCTTCCTCAACAGTTACATAATCTTCTGGAATTTTATCATAAATAGTTGGATCAATAAGTCTTCCTTGTCTATTATTCTGAGTGCCACTTGAATCTAACATTTCTTGGTTAACAAGAGAAATCTTTTGCCAATATGTTTCATTAGGACGATATCCGATTTTTTGTTGATCATCATGTGTATTTGTTGGGTCATATGCTTCTGTAGCAATGCCACTATTTGATTCATCAAATACTTGTGGATGTAAAATTACTTGTGGCGATTCACGATAAACCCCTTTTGTTGCTTCTTTTACTTCATTTAAAGTAACATCACGATTTACCACATAATCCTTTTCTTCACTATCACCTATCATAACATCTTTAGTTTCACTATGATCTTTGTAATGAGAAATCGTTGCAGTATCATGAGAATTATAAATATCGTTTCTTTGTTTTTTATTTTGTTTATCTGTATTTGTTCTTATATCTTCATAATGCGCTTGTCCTTTTAAAGTAACATCAGCAAACTTGATTTCTTCGCTATAAACGTTTGTATCGCTATGGTATCCAGATGGAACATTGAAATACGTCCAACGAATACCTTTTATTTCATGAATATCAGAAATGCTTTCTTTATAAGAAGCCGTAGTCCACTTTGCATCTGAAGTATTTGGATCTTCTTTTGTATATTCAACAAGAATATTATCTACCTTATCTTCGCCACCCACTTGAGTAATGAATTGATCAGGATAATAAATATCACCTTTTCCTGCAGAAGTTTTAGAAACTGTAGGTATTTTATCAAGAATAAAACCTTGATATGTTGTATTGTTCTTATATTCCAAGAAATTAACTGTAACAGTTTGTTTATCAATAAAATGCATTGTATCATTTTTGATATTGCTTATATTTAACGTAGCACCTTGGCTATCAAATTCTCTATCATTATGATCAAAATTATAAGTAATTCCTAATGCAGTATTATTATAGAATTTAACATTACTATCCACACGAGAAGTATAATTGTCGCTGTCATGATATCTATAATAATAAATAGGGCCTTCTATTTTTTGATCATCAGCGCTGTTGCTGCAATAATAATATGGATATGTTGAATCTGTTGTACCAGTAACATACTTTGTTTGATCATAGCCATCTATTGCATATTGACCATAACTATGCTTATTTTCTGCATAAATATAAGCATGTGCATTAACAGTTTTTCCTTCAAAAGTATCATCATCTTTTGAATTAGTAAAATCATCTACTAATTGAGTAATAATACGAATCTTAATGCTTTGTCCAGGTTTCATTTGTGTGCCTTCATCACCTACAACAAATTTAATGGTACGATAACGACTATCCTCTTTGGTTCCATTAGAATTTTTCTTAATTGAATAATCCTTTTTCGCTTTTACATTGTCTAAAGTTTCACTACTATCATCGCCTGTTAATTTTGCTGAAATATCTTCATCTGTAATGGTATCTTGTGTATTGCCATTTTTAATACCATCAGCACTAATTAATTCCCATCCAACAATTTGTTGACCTTTGCCTACTGTAAACGTCATATGATTACGTTCTAGTGGTAACTCAGCTGCACTATGGTTACCTGAAGTTAATGTATATTCAACATAGTCATAAGGCATTAAATGATTTTGATCAACTTCAAGTTGTTTTGGATTAAAGTTCTTATTTGTTTCCTCATTACTATCTTTATCATAAGCAAATACTTTATTTCCATCTGCTAATGTACGTTCTTTTGTAAGATTTGGTGTTAATATAGCAACTGCATTTCTTAGACGATAATAATCTGTCGCTTTTGAGTTATTTGTTACGTGGAAAGTATCTGCGTTATTATCAACCGAACTAATAGAATTGAAATCTATTCTATTAGATACATCTCTATTAGACGTATCCGTATAATTACTTGATGGTGAATAATCATTACCTTTTTTACCAAAAGTTGGTACTGAATCATTCGTCCATTCATCATCTTCAAAATCTTTCAAAGTACGATCAACATATGTACCATCATAGAAATAAGAATACTCATCATTCGCTTTTGTCGATGTTAAATATTGCCCATTATCCATAACACTTTTACCATCTTTAAAGTTTGGATTAGTTGCTGCAAAAGTTAAATTAAAGTTATTAATTTTGACTTGTGCTAAACCATTTGTTTCATGAATTAAATAACTCGTTCCAGCCTTTTTATTTTGTCTAACAAAATCTTCAATATTTATAACATAACATTCTTGCCCATTAACCGTTTTCTTTGTGTTTAACTTAATTTCTTGAACTTGTAAAGCAGAACCTGGCGCAAGTTTTAATACCATTTTTTCATCTACATTTTCTGGAGTAAAGGTTACTTTATTACCATTAATATTAAATGTTAATTTTGATAATTTGAACCATTGACCGTTATCTGTGCCCTTAGTTCCTGAAGTACCATTTTCCTTATAAATCCATTGTGTAGGAATATAGAGATTTCGCATACGATAATATGTATTCATCGTATCTGTTGTTGTTAATTCCTTAATTCTCGCTGGTCTATTTTCAAGATTGCTCGTATCAGCAACATATTGGTTAAAAATCTTAACACCAAATTGTGCATTTGTTGGTGTTTTATTTTGTGTTACTTTATGCTTTTTATTGTTAATCATATCATAGGTATTACCATTTGTATCAGTAATATATTCTGTAATATTTCGCTTATTAGTATCTGGGTCTTCACTAACTGCATCTTTTGTGTCAATTAGCGAAGCTCCTAAAGAATCAATTGCATATCCAGCATAGAATCTAATACGATAACCCATAATATACGCTGAATCATTGCGAGGTCTTCTACTACTATCATCCATTATATTTTCATTTGCATTATCTGGTCTTGGATCTAAATATGTTTGTGTAGTCGCTGTATTGGTAGCTTGATCAATTTTTGTTTGATTATTTTCATAAACCATATATGGAACAACTTTTACAACAATGTCCTTATCAGTTAAGTTAAATTGGTCTACACCTTTTTGAACTTGACCATTTGCATCTTTATAATGATAATATTCATCTTTAACTTCTGAGTTATATTCTCCGTTACCTTGAATATCATATAATTTTGCTTTAAATTTTAGCACATATTGATATTTTTCTAAATGTAAAATACCATTTTTTAACTCTAGCTTAGTGCCATCATTTGATGCCTTATCGTTAGAATTATCAAAATCAATAGTATAATAATCACCATCTTGTTTTAAATCAGATTTTTTTAAAGTGATTATAGTTTGATTACTTGCTTGATGTTGTTCAGTACTTGTTTTTCCTTTTCCAAGTGTAAGCTCTATAGCATCATTATCTTTAAAGTAATTGACAATTTCTTTATGGAACTTCAACCCTGTTGTTAATGTACCTTCATACTCATAAGTTGGATCGTTTTGAATTAATCCTAAAGTATCTACAATATCAACATGATCTGAATAACTTACTTTATTATCCCAGTCATCAGGATCTTGATAATACCATGGTCCGCTACCTGATTCGTACATATCTTGATTTCTGTATCTACCGTCATATACATCACATCTCGTTTTTCTAAAGAAGTTAATATAATATTGGTTATCACTGCCAATTTCTGCTTTTATATTGTAATCATTTGTAGCATTAGTTGTTGCACCTTTACTAATACGATCATAATCTCTAACAACGATGACATAATTTTCACTGTATAAGTGGTCAGCTTTATAGTAGTCTAAATCCCATCCACCACTGTAATAATAAAAATAATATCTATTTTTATAAGACCAATCATTAGTTCCACGATTTGCACTAGAACTTCCTTCAGAAGTTCTTACCTTACTTGAAGTATTTCCACCGTTTTCTTCTCCACCAATTGTTACTGTTGAAGAAACAGAAGCTTTTGCATTACCAGTATCATAGAAACGACCAGCAAATTCAAACATATATTTTGTATCATCAACTGAATCATCCCACCATGTTCCATAATCAGGTGTATTTGCTACTGTTTCACCATTTTCCTCTTTAGTAGCACTTTGGTTGATTTTTAGTTCAATTGTTGCTTTTACAATTGGATTATTTGCCGCGTATGATGATTTTGGAGATTTATAATAATCTGTTTTTTCATCACTAAGCATATTATCTTTTTTAGTAAAATTTTCACCACTTTGTAATAAATTAATTCGACCATAACCAGTACTTGAAGCCTTAAAACGTTCTTCTAAATCTTTACTATTTATTATATATTGGTCACCATTTTTTCTAGTGACAACAATTTTCTTAATGTAATTTTTTACTCGATTATTAATTCTTAAATAATAAGCTTCAAATTTATCACTTGGTAAATCTACATCCATTTTAATATTTGCAGCCGTATTAAAAGATGTTGGTTTAATGTATTTCATATTTTTATGGTCTTGATCATACATTCCGTTATCAATCTTTTCATTTCCTACTTGAAGATATTGTCTAAAATCCACTGCATAAGACCCTAACCCTTTATATCCTATTTCTAATTCAGAATTATCTCGAGAGTCAGGCCCATACTTTCTAACATGTTCTCTAGGAGTTGATGTTTTAGTAAAACGTTGTGTTGAATCATTGTCATTATACCCTGCAACGATTGTTGTATCATAATATAATTTTGAATGATATGCATTTGCAGTATCGTTTGATATAATGTGATAATCAGCATTGGCATCTTCTTCCATGCTATCTAAATAATTTGTTGTTGTTGTTGTAATGATATTATCTTTACCGATATCAACATCACTCCAACCATTGATTTCAACATACGATTTTAAATTTTCTTTATCTTGACTAAGAATAAAATTTCTACCATATAGTGTAATTGATTCTAATTGATTTCCATTCTCTGTAACATCATCAACAGATAAAGTGAACTTATCATCCTTAGCCGTATATTTTTTATCCCCATAAATTAATTGATGTTTAGCAGCATCGTATGTCATTGTAATTTCTGGTTTTACAAATATTGCAGTTACTAATGGTGATTTTTGTGTAAACACAATTTTATCAAATGCATTTTCACCTTTAAAGTTTCGATATTGTTGTAATAATTCTTCATAGATTACGACTGATTTTGTGTGATATCCACCATTATCACTATCATATGATGGAAGTTTAATTTCTGTTTTTACATCATCTAAAACTGATTTTCCATCATTCCATGAAGTAACACGATATGTAAAATCTCTACTGTATGGAATACCTAATGTTTGTTCTCCCTTATCTGTATTTGTGTCTTTATTTACTTTTTCACTTGTAACATTTTCTTGATAAACATCATTTTGAATATCTAAATAACGTGGTTTTACACTGAATGCAGCACTTTCTTTAAGAGTATCTTCTTTATTATAGAATTCACCTATTGGTTCAAAGAATAAACTTGCTTCTAATCTCTTATCTTTATAATAGTTATTATAAGCATCTGTATTACCATATATTTTTACCACTGCAAGCTTGTCATCTTTAATGTTATTTTTAAATTCATCAGTAACAATACGAATATATCTTATACGTTTTAGTTTTAAATTTTCATATGCATCCTTAGTTATAACAATATTTCCATCATCATCTATATATTGACTTAATTTGTCTGCTGAAACACTCCATTTTGCAGTATCATCTGTTGTTTGACCGTACTCAAAGAACTCAATTTTCTTAATTGTCATTGATTCAGTGTAATTTTTTTCAATAACAAGCTTTTCTGTATCAAACCCTTTAATTTTTGGTTTTGATTTATCTTTGCTAACATCAGTAACACTCATCAAATCGAATGTTAAGTTAACATTTTTTGCAATTGAATCCGAAGCATTTCCTATTTTAAATTGATAGTATGTTGGATTTTGAATATCTACTTTACTACTTTTATTTGGTGCATCTTGTGGATCGTTTACATCATTTTTTTGATTATTACCATAATGTGCACTTGCTTCAATTGTTGGGTTTATACGTTGTACCACTAAAATCGCTGCACTTGTAACTTCATTTTCTGATACTTTACCAGTAAGTCCAGGATAATCACCATATTTTGTAGTAAATCTTCCGTCAAATCTATATTCTCCAGTAGAATTAGGAGTACCATTAATTTCCACATATGCTCTGTCATTTTTATTATCCACTTTGCCAGAGAACTCTTCAAAATTAATTTTAATCCCAGATAAACGTGTTATTGGTTTCTTACTATCATAATTTTCCCATAATGATTCAGGAACTTTTATCGACTTGTCAGGTTTTATATAACTAGCAATCTTATCATAATCAACTATAATTTCAGTTCCATCTACATCTGTAAAAGTTATTGATTTTATTTTACTATTTGATACTAAATCAGGGCTTAAATAAACACTTGATGCTTTTAAACCAACAAATACTTTATTTGTGTCATCTTTTGCCTTCAATAATTCAGAAACAGTAAATTCAGCAGGAATCATATATGACTCATTGTTATTTCCTAAACTATATCTAATCGCTGTGTTTGTATCAGCAAGCGAAACTGGTTGATAATCTTCTCCAACATCATTTTTAGATGAATTGATATCATCAGTATTATTATCTTTATGTAGAACACCATACCCTGTTATTTGAGGATCAGCACGTTCACTTTTGGCAACGGCAGTTGCTTCTGTATCAACATTTTTGTTTGTTTTTACGTAATGTGGTCCTTCACTATCAGCTGTGGTATAGGGACTCCAACTCCATTGAACGAAGGTTGTATTTAACTTATTTGTGTAATCTAATAAGTATTTACCTGTACCAGTTACTACAATACGCCCATTGAAAGATTCATTAATTTCTATCCTATGTTTGAATTCAAATTTAATATTTCTCGCAAATTCTAAGTCGTTATGTTTTTCTAAATAATCTTCTAATTTTTTATCAATATTTTCTAATTTGTACTTATTTCCCTCTTTTATTACAGAAATACCTAGTTCATTTAAAGTAATCCATTTTTCAGAATTATCTTTTTTATTAGTAAATTTGAGCGCAATAATTGATGAAAGATCAACATTTTTTGTAGTTTCATCTGCTTTAAACCAATTTTCTAACATTTCTCCATCATTTAATTCTATAGCCAAAGAAGTTACATTAAATTCATCAGGCAAACTATCTATTGTATAAGCATCAAATACAGGTGTATTACTAGTATTTTTAAAACCGCCTAAGTAATATGAAAATTCTTTTCCAATTGCCACATTTTTCTCTTGAACGTGATTATCTTTATTATCTATCAAATATTTCTTATGTGTAAAACTTGTATTTTGTTTTTTTAATTCAAATGTAGCACCCTCTTTCTTTGACCACGCCAAATCTCTACCACCAAAATAAATAGTTTGCGTAAGAATTACTTTTTGAGTTAGAGCATTACCAAAATTATTAGCGTACGGAACCGCAATATAATATTTGCGAGATTCTCCACTTGTTAAACTTCCATTAGAATCATTGCTCGTTCCAACTCGAACACCTATTTCCCCTGATTGAACATATGAATATTTAAACTCTGATTCATTTGCACTTGCAAAAGTATCTAAATCAAAATTATCCATATTCTTATTGGTAACATCCCAGATAAGTGCGCCACCTTCATTATATTTTCCACCAAATTCTCCGCTCTTTGCGTTATCACTAATATCGCTATTTGCTTCGAGTTGACCAGAGCTATTATACTTCCAAGCCATCATATCTTGATCTAAAACACCTTTTTGTTCATTAAAAGTGTAACTTGGTACATTAAGTACAAATCCATAGTGATCAATTGAACTTTTACTATCTTTTGAAGTATTGTTAATATCGACTTCATAAACACCATAATTATATTTATCCCAAAGAACTGGCATAGAAACTGGTTTTACTGAAGTTTCCCATTCCAAATTGGAATTAATAATATTAATTGTTCTTACATCTGTTTCGTCTTCTCCATTTTTTGGTTTATTGCCTGGTATAATACTATAACCATCAGATGTATTACCTGAACTATCAACAAAGTTTTCATAACTTGCGCCAATAGAAACAGGCACAGAAGCATTTTCGGGAATCGAATTATTTTCATCCATTGTAAAAAATTGAAAAGTAATATTAAAAGTCGTTTTAGTATTAAAGTGAACACTTGGTGCAGCAGAAACTTCTAATGATGAGCGTCGAAAAGCTCCATCTTGAGTTCCAGCAAGATGATCAGAACCCCACACATAACCGTTATCTGCTGCTGGTGTTTCTGTATACCAGCTTCCAGATTGTTCTGCTTTAGCTTCTATACCACCTATAAATTTTACATTTGGATTTTTTGCATATACTTCCTCTGGTTTAGGAGTACTTACAAGTATTCCTTTTTCATCATAATAAAACCAAGGTAATGTTATTTTTATTTTTGGATTTTTTGCATATCCTTCATTAGTATTCCAGTTTGGATTTAAATTAACATTCATAGTTATAGGATTTCCTGTTGACATTAAATAATTTCCATCACCGGCTGGTTTTAAGTTTGCTCCGGAATTCAAAAAAGAAACAGAAACTGGTTTTGTCCCTGCTGCGAATACATCTTGTAACCAGTTTACTGGTAGATACTGTACTAACATTGCAAGTGTTATTACCATGCTTATCATTTTCTTCATTATTCTTCTCATTTTATTCTTTACAGTATTCATATCCAGTTTCCTCCTGATTTTATGTCTTTCTATCACTACGCATCTTGCGTTTATTTCTTTTTATTTATTGATACTATTCATCATATTACACTATCTCATTAATATTATATCACTTCTAACACAAAATTTGACATATTTTTTCATTATTTTAAACAAAATCTTATGTTTTTTCACATAAACATACCGCTTATAAGCATTATTGTCATATCTTCTATCATTATTTAGTTTTTTATAAACAAAAATGTCCGTTAGGACATCTGTTTGAGGATATGTGAGAGAGTTGGATTTTTCTCTTTTTGGATAAGAGAATGGAGTTTATTAGAGGAGTTTGGCTGTTTTTGAGAGATAATTTTTTCAATGGTTTCTTTAGAAAGAGGTTGATATTCTATGACTTGATCTACTATAGAAAGTAGTGGATGCCTTGAATGAATTATTTTGTTTTTTTTGAATCCTAGACGATGTGTGATGTTTGTTTGAGAAAGAATGATAATTACGTTTTCAAAACTTATTTTTCTTTTTTTAGAATCTTCGTAGTAACCTTCTTCTAATATTTGAGAAATAAGATGAATGATTTCTTCATTTGCTTGATCAATGTTTTTTAAATATAAAACTGTATGGGGAGTACTTTGTAAGGTTGATAAAAGAATACTTGGTTCTTGATTGTTCCCTATGAGTTTGTAATAAGCATGAATGTCTTTATATTGATTCATATCCAGTTTTAGGTAATGATAGTTTAATTCTCTAGCAAGTATCTTTGCGGTTGTGGTTTTTCCTGTGCTTTCTTGTCCATAGAGGAAGAAAGAGAGGGGAAGTTTTTTTGTTTCTAGGGTTTGGACTAACTGATGAATAGCTTTTTCTTGTCCAAAAATATTTTTATTAAGTTGTTTTTCAAGTGTTTTTTTATTAATTTGTTGGTGAATTGTAATGTTTAGATATTTTTCTACGGTTTCTATGATGCGTATTTTTGTAAGTTCTTGTTCATGATAAAATTTAGCTTTGACACATGATAGATCTAATATATCAATAGCTTTATCAGGATAGGTTCTGTTTTTGATATGTTGATCTACAAGGGTGATAAGTTCTTTGAGGATTGTATCGGATATTTTTATGTGATGAAAGTTTTCGTAGTAACATTTGATACCTTTGAGGATTTCAAAGGTTTCTTCTTTGGTGTTTTCTTTTAAGGTTACAAGAGAGAATCTTCGATTCATCGCATGGTCTTTTTCAAAATGTTTATAGTATTCATCAATAGTTGTCGCTCCAATAACTGTCATATCTTTTCTTGCTAGATAGGGCTTTAAGATATTTGAGGCATCAATAGCTCCTTCTGCTCCACCAGCACCAATGACATTATGAATTTCATCAATAAATATAATAACATTATCTAAGTTTTTTACTTTATCAATGATCTTTTTGAATTTTTCTTCAAATTCACCACGGTATTTTGTTCCAGCAACAAGGGAAGATAGAGAAAGTTCATAGATGATTTTATTTTTAAGTGAATCTACTACTTGATGCTTGTTGATCATCATGGCTAGTTTTTCAACAATGGCGGATTTCCCAACACCAGCTTCACCAATAATAAGTACGTTGTTTTTTTCTTTTTTGGAGAGGATGGTACAGATTTGTTCGATTTCGTTTTCTCTTCCTATGATTTTATATTTTTTATTTTTTACTTTTTTATTAATGTTTACAAGAGTTGATATTTGATCTAAAGGTGTTTCAAAAGCTGATTTTTCTTGTAAGAGATAAATCACTTCTTCGACATCGACATGATATTTTTGTAATATTTCATAAGCCACAGATTCTTTTTCTTTAAGAAGTGAAATAGTAAGTAGATTAAGTGTTACTTGATCTTGTTTTTTCTTTTGAGCTTCTTCCATACTTCTTTCTAAGATTCTTTTAACGCTTTGGCTATATTCCATATAAAAAGGTTGATCTTCACTTGTTCCAAACAACCTTTTTATATCTCCTTCTACAACTTCTTCATTCACTTTATATTTTTTTAAGAACCTTTTAAGTTGATTGTCATGCATTTTTAATAAGGAGAGTAGTAAATGTTCACTTCCAACATTTTGATGTCCAAAATCAAAAGAAATGCTTTCTGCCACAACAATTGCTTTTTGTGCTTGTTCATCAAATTCTTTCAACAATAATGACACCTTCTTTCTTTATATAGTATGTATTATTTTCTTAATTATTAGTCATCATTTAAGAAAACATACTTGCTATCCATGACTTTTTATGAATTTCTTTACTTGATGTACAATAAGATACTTGAAGTTTTCCTTCGAGTGTTTTTCCTTTTCCTTCACCTAAGACAATAGTATAGAGACCATTGTAATACTTCGCATTAAATGCTCTTTGATGATCAGCTAATACTTGATGAACATCATCAACACCTTTAACCCATTTTTTATAGTTTTGTATGAGTTTGTCTTTGACTTCATACATTTCTTCGATATCTTCTTGTTTATAAGAGGAGGCAATGATTTTATATTTTGGGGTTTCGTTAACAGCTGTGACTGTTGTTAGGTTCATAAGAATTAGAAGAAAAATAATTAATTTTTTCATAAATTTCACCTCAAGTTCATTATGTTCATTTATAATGAAATTAAACACAAGGAGTGAATTTTTTATGAGTCATATTATGCAAAAGGATATTAAAAGTGAAATGAATGATTTTTTCTTTGCTAAGGATCATTTGGATTTTTATCATGAGTATGTAAATGTTGAACAAATGTATTTGGCAGGAATTAAGGAGGTAAGAACAAAATTAGAGATTTTAGATGATGAGTTTCATCATCGTTTCGATCATAATCCTATCCATCATATGGAATGGCGTTTGAAATCACCACATAGTGTTGTTGAGAAAATGAAAAGAAGAAATCTTCCCGTAGATGTTTCTTCGATTAAAGGAAATATTGAAGATATTGCGGGTATTCGGGTGATTTGTCATTATATTAAAGATATTTATCGTATGTCAGACCTTCTTTTAAGGCAAGATGATATTCATTTATTGAAAGTTAAGGATTATATAAAGAATCCTAAAGAAAATGGGTATCGTAGTTTACATCTTGTCGTTGAAGTACCTATCTATCTTGCTAATGAGAAAGTCATGGTTCCTGTAGAAATACAAATTCGTACCATTGCCATGGATTTTTGGGCAACCCTCGAACATCATTTGAGATATAAAAATAATAAGGAAATCTCTGATGATATTCGTAACCGTTTATACAAATGTGCTAAAAATATTACTGATATTGATTACGAAATGGAAGATATACATAATGAAGTCTTTGGACACCATGAAATATAAAGATTATTTATATAAGCCAAAAACAAAGTTCGCACGAACTTTGTTTTTAATTAATAATTCTTAAAACATCTTCTTCACTTGTTACATTAAATATATTTAATGTAAGTTCATTTAGTTTTTCTAGCGATGTATTTGTAAGTTGTTTTTCTAAAGGTCTTGATAAGGTTCCTAGTTTTACTTTAAGTTGTTCTTTTAAAGTATTTTGTTTTTCTTCTCGTTTTCCTTTTTCAATTCCAATAAGTTCTCCTTTCTCCATTCCTTGATTTTCAAATTTTTGAAATAATCTATCCATTGCTTCACACATGTTGATTTCATCTCCTTCTGGTAAATCTTCTCTTTTAA
>OGZR01000158.1_pt1 | contig 44504 bp, 50 predicted proteins | sample 1576851 | NCBI WGS metagenome assembly OGZR01 (sample SAMEA3541492, study PRJEB24748) | human gut metagenome | biome: human gut; feature: human-associated habitat; material: faeces | place: China | collected 2012
GCATTGCAACGTTTGAAGGAAGCTGCCGAAAAGGCTAAGATTGAGCTTTCAAGCACAACTTCAACAGAAATCAACTTGCCGTACATCATGCCGGTAGCTGGTGTGCCTAAGCACTTGGTTAAGACTTTGACACGTGCTAAATTTGAAGCTTTAGCTCACAATTTGATTCAGGCTTGTCTTGAACCTTGCAAGAAGGCTATGAGCGATGCAGGCTTGAGCAACTCTGATATCGATGAGGTAATCCTTGTTGGTGGTTCTTCACGTATTCCGGCTGTTCAGGAATTGGTAGAAAAATTCTTCGGTAAGACTCCTTCCAAGGGTGTTAATCCTGACGAAGTGGTTGCTGTAGGTGCTGCCGTTCAGGGTGCTGTTTTGACAGATGAAATCAAAGGTGTGGTATTGCTGGATGTTACTCCGTTGTCAATGGGTATCGAAACATTGGGTGGTGTAATGACTAAGTTGATTGATGCAAACACTACTATCCCGGCCCGCAAGAGTGAGACCTTCTCTACAGCTGCCGATAACCAGACTGAAGTGACTATCCACGTACTTCAAGGTGAACGTCCGATGGCTGCACAAAACAAGTCAATCGGTCAGTTCAATTTGACTGGTATTGCTCCGGCTCGTCGTGGTGTTCCTCAGATTGAGGTGACATTCGATATCGATGCCAACGGTATCTTGAAAGTATCTGCCAAGGATAAGGCTACCGGTAAGGAACAGGCTATCCGTATCGAGGCTTCCAGCGGTTTGAGCAAGGAAGAAATCGAAAAGATGAAAGCCGAAGCCGAAGCAAATGCCGAAGCCGATAAGAAAGAACGTGAGAAAGTTGACAAGCTGAACCAAGCCGACTCAATGATTTTCACTACTGAAAATCAGTTGAAGGAACTGGGCGATAAGCTGCCTGCCGACAAGAAAGCTCCGATTGAAGCTGCTTTGCAGAAACTGAAAGATGCTCACAAAGCACAGGATTTAGCTGCTGTTGACTCTGCGATGGCTGAACTGAATACCGCTTTCCAAGCTGCAAGCGCTGAGATGTATGCCCAAAGCGGTGCTCAAGGTGGTGCACAGGCCGGTCCTGATATGAATGCAGGACAGCAAGGCGGTGCTCAGGATAATGGCAAGCATGGGGATAATGTACAGGATGCTGACTTTGAGGAAGTGAAATAATTATCGATAAACAACGATAAACATCCATAAGAAAAGAGGTGTAACTCAATGAGTTGCGCCTCTTTTCTTTTTTTTTATTTTTTCTATAGTTTTGCTTGTTTGTTGTTATTTTATTGTATATTTGTACCATATTTGTACCGACACTTAATGGTAGATAATGTGACACTTATTTTCTGATTAAGGCCGGTTTGATATAATTAAATATTTGATTTATAAATAGATACAACATATGCCAGCTGCAAAATTTCAAATACTGCGTAAATGTTCTGTTTGCGGGAATGAGTTTATAGCAAAAACTATAGAATCTTACTACTGTTCTTCAGCTTGTTCTAAAATCGCTTGGAAAAGACGTAAAGCTGAAGAAAAGAAACAGCAATTACTTGATGAAATCGTTAAGACAATTCCACAAGATAAGGAAATGATAACGATTTCTGAAGCTTTTGCATTGTTTGGTGTAAGCCGAGAAACCATATATAGACTAATCCGTAAAGGGATCTTGTCAAAATTTAATTCCGGAGTACGTAAAACTTATGTAAGCAAAACGGAACTGATGAAACTTTATCCTTTCCGGGAAAATCCTTTAACAAAATCTAGATCTGTAACCAAACTGTATAATCTCGAACCAGAGAGCTGCTATACCATTGGTGAAATTGCAGAAAAATATCACTTAAATGATTCTACTGTATATTTACATATCCGTAAATACTCTATCCCTACGAGGCAAATAGGTAATTTCGTTTATGTACCTAAGAAAGAAATTGATGAACTATATAAAGGAGCAAAGAAATGAAAAAAGCGATGGCAAATACAAGAGTCTCTGTTAAACTTAGAAAAACTGAATATCGGGATGAATGGTATCTTTACATTGAGGCATATCCAGTATTTCAGAAAGGCTCTTCTACTCCGCAAAGAGTACGCGAATATCTAAATCGTACAATTTCCACTCCAATATGGGACAAATCAAAAAAATCACGTACGAATGCGGATGGAAAAACTAATTATAAACCCAAACGCGATATGAATGGTGTTATACTGTGTAAATCGCAGTTGGATCAAGAAAATTGTATATATGCAGACAAGGTAAGAAGCATCCGGCAAAAGGAATACGACAATGCTGCCCTCTATTCAGACACTGATGCGCAGCAGGCAGAAATGTTAGAACGTTCTCGTTGTAATTTCATCGAATATTTTAATCATGTGCAACAGACTCGTCATGTCCGTGGGTCTGAATCAATCATTGTTAACTGGAGACGTGTGCATGAACTACTGAAAATATTTGCTGATGGTGATACTATTACTTTTGCCCAAATTGATATGCATTTGGTTGAGTCATTCCGTAATTTTATGATGACGGCACCACAAGGCGGTGGTAAAAGTGGTACAGTGTCACAGAATACGGCTGCAACTTATTTCTCAATCTTCAAGGCTGCATTAAAACAGGCATTTATAGATGGATATTTGACAGTTGATATTTCAGCAAAAGTTAAAGGCATACAGGAAAAAGAAAGCCGACGTGAATTTCTTACCGTTGATGAGCTCAATCGTCTAGCCCAAACCCCATGTAGCCCAATACTCAAACGTGCAGCTCTATTCTCAGCCCTTACAGGAATTCGCCATTGCGATATTCAGAAAATGAAATGGTCTGAAATCGAAGAGTTTAATGGAAGTTATCGTGTCAATTTTACACAGCAGAAGACAAAAGGTGTTGAATATATGCCTATCTCCGAACAGGCTTATCAGCTCTGTGGTGAACGCCAGGATTCAAACTTGCTTGTTTTTGCCGGGCTTCCGGATCCGGCTTGGATAAGCCGGCCGTTAAAGAAATGGGTAGAAGCTGCTGGTATAAAAAAGCATATAACATTTCACTGCTTTCGCCATTCATACGCTACCCTACAACTTGCTGGAGGAACAGATATATATACTGTAAGTAAAATGCTTGGGCATACAAATGTTAAAACTACTCAGATATATACAAAGGTTATTGATGCAAAAAAGGAAAAGGCAACCGAAACCATTAAATTGGATTTGTCATCTACAGAATAGTAATAGCCTGGTTAAGCTATCTGTATAGTTGATATTCTGGCTGATATAATTTATGGTTTTTTATGTCTCTTAATTTATGGATGCTTTATGATTTTCTTATGATGTTATTCATGAATAAAAAAAACGATAATGGACTGTTTCATTATATGTATTGACTATCAATTATGTGCATTTATGTCCCAAATGAATCGTTTATGCTTTTTTATGTGTTGCTCTACATTGATAAATCAGCAATAAAAACCTGTTTTTCTTTGCAGTCGTAATAACTGAAATAAGAAAGATATGGACGAGAAAAGCAACATTACATTTGAAGATTTGCCAAAAGCATTGTCATGGGTAATAGATAAGCTTATTCAGCTTGATATGAAAATAGACAATCTAACAAGTACATCCCAGCTACCACCTGCTGAACAGTGGATGAATTTAAAAGAATTATGTGAGTACTTGCCAAGTCATCCAGCTGAACAAACAGTTTATGGATGGACTAGTTGTCACCTGATACCATTCCATAAAAAAGGAAAGCGGATCATGTTCTTGAAATCAGAGATTAACTTGTGGTTAAGAGAAAGCAAAATGAAATCATCGTATGAACTTGAAAAAGACGCAACGCAATTTGTTCAGTCAAAAAACGTTCGAAAATTCTGATGTATTAGTTTTTTGTCGTTGTTGACGCTTTTAGTATATATTGTTTCTACCGTGACTCATCCATTTTAATTTATACAGCCAGATATCGTAGTCTGCTTATATGTGGTTTAGTTTAGTTTAGCATATATATAGCTAACAAATTAAACTAAACAGTTTTATTGAAGATGATGCAGCCAAAAGAGAAGATATTTTTTTCTTTTGGCTGCATTTTTTATTTTCTTTCTCCTCTTTTTTATAAGTCATTTATTTCCGCATATCAGACTTTCGGGGCTTATGAATAAAATTGAGGTGCAAAGGTATATGTTATGGCAACTATTTAAGCAAGTTCTTGTCTTATGATTTTCGTACAAATCTCCACACTCCTTTCTGGAGGTTGTATTTGTACTCAAAAACTTGCATGAATAGCCATAACACCTTTTGGGCACCAGAATTTTAATCACCCCCGAAGTAGTTGATACTACATAAGGGAAATAATAACAATCAAAACAATAAAATTATGTTTGAATACGAAGAACAGACAGAAATCATTGGTGCAAGATGTACTTTGCATGAAGCGTACAAGGGCTATACAGAGGGAACGGTTGTTGGCGACTTCGGACTCAGAATTGTTGTCCGGCTCGATAACGGCAAGGAGATTGTTGAATACCGTGATGAAGTAACTATTTACGACTAAATAACTATTTCGAGATATGGGAGATTTCAGATTTTATCAAGATTGTAAAGTTACGTGCTGGGAACGAGATTACTTTACCGTTGAAGCTGATAATTATGAGGAAGCTGAAGCTATCGTGCGTTCCTGGAAGTGTGATGACGTTACAAATATCACTGACAAGCGTCTTCATTTGGAGAGAAACGAAGTCCTCCGTGATACTTCTGAACGTATGTTTCCTGACGAGAATGGTGGTTGCCCCACTATGGAGATATATAATGCTGATGGTTCGGCTGTTATAAATGACGTTCCGGATTGGGAGCATAATCTTAAACCCTAAAGCAGTAGTAGAAATGAATGTAATAATTGAACACATATTTTGCCAATATAGCGACGAAGCTACGGCTCTGTATTTACGGATTATCAATGTGATACTTCTGTCGTCTAATGAGGATGAACTTCGCACCAGCATGGCAAAGCTTAAGCAAACAACCAATCTTGATAAATATTTCATTTACGGTTTTGGTAAGCATCATATTTGGGTGTGTCAGCGCAAACCAAGTGACAGAAATAAGGTATTTGAATATCGGGTTATAATGGCCCAGTTCTGAAATGTTCAGGTCTGGATTTCCTTTCCAGATCTGATTCCTTATGAGGGTGTGTCAAAACTCATTTTTTGAAAATATAAACTTATAATTTGAAATTTGAGCATCCTAAAAGACTAAAGAAAGGGCCGTATCATTACTCAATACAGAGTTTGATACGACCCTTTTAAATATTATAGTTATAATTTGTAACTTTGAGGAGTAGTCATTTTAGTTTTGACACACCCTCTCCTGTTTTAACCCTTTCATATCCCTTTATATCCCTATTGTTTTCTTTTGGCTGTGCCTCTACCTTTTTTACGTCAATAGCTCTATTAAAGCTGGACTGTGAAGACCTGATGTATGATTCAGCACAGTCCCTGTTCTTTTCCCCCCTTTTTTATCCCTTCTTCTCAAGGCGGATATGGTGTCCTCCGCTGCTATTCCATTGCCATCCTTCAGTCCACCTCCCGTATTCGGGCATCCTTTATCGGATGTATTCCTTTTACGGCAGATTCTCCCGGTGTTGCCGTATCTCCATGGTGCTCCATATCCTCTGGGCCTGTGCTTTCTGTCCTGCCTTCATGATCCGGCTGGCTACAGCTCTTGTGAGGTACTCTGCCGGTGGTAACGGATTTATATCCCCATCCTTGTCCGACCTGTTTTCGTTCTCTTTTCCTGCTTTTCCATTATTGCTTTTGGCCGAAGTCGGCATCATTTTCCGATGCAAAGATAGTGTGCAGCCGGGAGCGGCCTGTGGCCTCTGCCAATGGCGTGTCTGCGAAAATCTTCCTTTATCAGGCCGGAGGTTTGCCATAAAGGCAAAATAAAGAGTATTTGCGCTACATCCTTGGCCTGTCCCTTAAACAGCACCTACTTTTTAATGCAGCGTAAAATTGATGTTTAACTTCTAAAAGCAATTAATCATGAAAAAGGTAGAAAACAACTTCATCGTAACAGGTTTTGTAGGAAAGGATGCAGAAATCCGTCAGTTCACCACCGCAAGCGTAGCTCGTTTTTCAATAGCGGTAAGCCGTCAGGAAAAGAGCGGCGAGGAAAGCAACTATGTATCGGCCTTCATGAATATCGAGGCATGGAGAAAGAACGAGAACACCTCTTCGTTCGAGAATCTGACAAAAGGTACACAGCTTACCGTCGAAGGCTTCTTCAAGCCCGAAGAGTGGACCGACAAGGACGGCGTTAAGAAGAACCGCATCATAATGGTGGCCACCAAGTTCTATCCGGCTCTTGAAAAGGAAGAAGAAACTCCTGCGGAAGCTCCAAAAGGCAAAAAGAGCAGGAAATAAATCCTGTCTTTACATACACCGGCGGTCTTCGGACCGCTGTTTTTTTTATCGCTACGCACACTTTCAGATATTCCTTTTATATCTCATTATTCCTGGCTTCTACCACCGCAGATATTGAATTTATACGTGCAAATTTAAGAAGAAGGTGAACCGTCAAGGCGCTTATCATTTTCTATTAAGAATTATCAACTCACTTACTCGCCGACAATTCTTAACATAAATGAACCAGTAATCTACTTATTCGCTTCTTCCTTGGCTTGTTCACCTCTTTTCTTCTTTGTCAAGGCACGTAAATTCAAAACCTGCCGGTGAGGTAAAACCTCAAAAGCAGGGAAATGAAACAGAATGTATAACTTATATTTTTATATTATGAAACAGATGTTTATTTGGTCAAGTGAAGTCGTTTTTGATGAACAGACAAAATCAGAAATGCAGGAGTCTAAACGTGAATTGTTGGGTGACGATTCTTATGTACTGTCAGAGGAAGATATAGCAGATGAACTTCAACAGGAGCTTGAAGACGAACGCTGTAATCTTAACAAGACAATCGACGGCGTTATTATAGTCTTTGGCGACCTCGGCCTTTGGAATGGCCGACGCCAAGGGTATCAGATTTTAGGAAATAATATTGCCAATATACTGTATAGTCAATGTGAGATAGCTGAATGGTACGGTGACGGCTATAATATCAGAGGACGTATGTCACACCATGATGGCACTAACTATACTTTATATCGCATCGCCAAAGACAATGACGATGCAGAAAGGATTGCAGAAATGATTTATAATAACGAGATTGACGAAGCCGGCTTCAGACGCAGAACTCGTTCTCTGTATCCACACGTGGCAGAGGTGTACGGATGGAAGATACGCGGACGTAGAAATCTCCAACACTGACAGTCATGATGGACGTTGCAGCATGATTAATGTATATTTTGCTGCAGCGTCATTTTATAACCCTTCCGGTACTTTCCTTTTGTAGTTCAATTGCCTTTTATATATTCCGGCCATACCGACAAATCCGCTTATAAATCTTGATCAGCATCTTCCTTGATGTGCAATCCAATCCGAAATGCGGTTATTTTGTCTGCAAAGTTCGATTGACTTCTCTTATTCCTGCCAAGGCCTGCTTCGAGCGTGCTGCTGAAAAATCTTCCTTCCGTTTTCACGTAAGCGTATTTTTCGCATCATCCTTGTCCGGACTGTTTGTCAATCTTCGGGCAGAAAAATAATCAGCCTTCGGTCCAGGATGCGACCAGAGGGAAAATAAAACAACTTAAATTTCATAGTTATGACATTCAGAGAATTTATGCGTGAAAACGGTTACGAGTTACAGACAACCTTTTGGGAAGACTTTACAATAGCTGACAGATTTGGCTTGTCAGCAATTCAGGACACATTCAACCGTGCTTTTGAAGAGTGGAAAGAGCATTACAAGTATCTTACAGAGCTTATTCTTGTACTCAATCACAAGATATGGCAGTATCATGAGTCGTGCCCCGAGTTTGCGTCGCTGTATAACAGTCTTTGGGAACAGGCGGACTTATATGCCGTTGAAAACCTCAAGGGAGAAGAATTGGAGTATTTTTATGAAGTAACTGATTAATTTACAAAGAAATGAAAACAATTACAGAGCAGGCAACGGAAAATGGCCGTTTGACAGTTGAAGAGATAGTAAACCGAGACAAGACATTCCGGTATATGTTATTATCACGCCTCCAGTCTGATTGTGACTATTATCTTCACTATGGAGGCAGGTACCCGAAGGTTTTGTGGGCAGGCGATGAAACTCGGCAGATAGAATTTATGACCGGACTTTATGATAGTTTCGGTGCTGACGAAAAGCCGGAATGGCTGACAATGGAACAAATCCGGCAATATGCGTCCGAAATGTTGGGCGCAGATTCATGAAGTTTGCGACAGCTGCATATATGCAACCATCCTTTTCAATGCTGCATCAAACTATGTATGGTTTGGCAGCATTGATTGTTTTCAAAGTTGTCAGCCTGACTCCAGGTTATGTTGTGCAGCAAGGCCCAGAAATTCCTGTTATATTTTCACTTGTCATCCTTAAAGTTACTTTTTCCGTAACCTCTAAGCAGTGCTTTTACGATTTTTGCAAATATCCATACGGCTGCAATTACTATTATAATTTCCATACACTTTTATATAATTATATATTTATATTATTATATAATTGCATAATTGTATAATTTAATAATTGTACAACTATATAATTATATAATGCATTCTGTTATACCATTATTTTTTAGCTGGTTTGTAAACACTTATAGGCTCTCTAGTTTTTCCTTGTTTTCTTCAATATATGTCATTATGATCGCCGATGCAAGGGTTCTGAGCGGAATATTTCTGCTTGAGTTTACACGGATTTTCTCCAGTTCCTTTTTCACTTCTTTTGGCAGCCAGATTGCTTCTCCTTGTCCACCGACTCCGGTGTATTTGGCTATATTTTCTTCAAATAGTTTTTTACTTGTTCTTTTTGATTTGGCTTTCTTTTCGGTGTTTACCTTTTCATCCTGTTCCTGTTCATCTTGTATATCTTTAGATACCTTTGGCTGCGTTATGCCACGTACTATCTGGTCGAGGCCCATATTGGCCAAAGGATTGTCTATAGTAGGTCTCTCGTTCTTTTTCATACTCCTCTATTATTTGATAATTTCCATAATCTTGCTGAATGCCGGCTCAACGATGTCCAGCTGAGTCTTTTCCAGTGGATATAATGTTGTATAGCGTTTCACTGCGACACTTTGTTTTATTGTAGGTGTGACGGTTCCCACCAGCCCAAGCAATTCTGTTGTCTGGGCTCTCTGCCTCAATTCTTCTGATTTCCTCTCCGAAGTGATAATTCGGTTGGGTATAAACACAAGTTGTGCTTCCGATACGCTTTTCAGGGCTTTTATAAAAATACCAGTTGCGTCTACCGTATCCGGATCAAATGAAATCGGAATTATGGCTGTATCTGCATTTTTGTAGATATATTCAAGGTTACGGTCATTCAGATTTCCGGGACAATCGATAAGGACAACTCCAGGAACCTTTTTAAGTTGCGCCATTACCTTTTTTAGTTGCTTGCTGTCTGCAGTATCAAGCAAATCTACATTCCATGGAACCTGTACTTCTACAGCTACATCCTGTTCTCTTTGGCGGTGTCGGTAGAGCGACGCCTGAAGGTCAGCGTCAATGGCTATTACCGGGATACTATTTTCAGCAAGATAACTTGCAAATAGTGCACAGAGGGTAGTTTTCCCTACACCTCCTTTAATGTTACTGAACAATACAATTTTATTTTCCATGCCACTTTGGTTTTAGGTTTCTACATTGTTGGCAAATATAAGTAATACTCTTATAATCTCAAAATATTTATTATATAATTATACAAATACGATAATCATGTTTATATAATTATATAACCATATTATTATATGTAAAATATTTATATATAATACATTATAAAGAATATTTCATTTCAAACGTTGTAATTTTAATTATTTATATTGTATTATATAATTATATTATAAGATAAGTATATAATTGCATTATTCTATTCCACAACAATTTTCTTTTTTACTTATTTGAAGCATATATGGAACTCACCTATGCATTTCAGCAATAAGTTTTTCGGTCCATGATTTGTAATTCTGATATCCTTGCCTAAGGCAGCATTTTTCTGAATGTTTTTCAACATCAGCCAATGACGTGTCTGCGACAATCTTTTTTATTATACGAATCTCTTATATCTCTATTGCATTATACCCGTTGTCGCCCGTTAGGTGATGTCATTTTATCTGCAAAGTTAGTTTGCCCCTGAGCGTTTTGCCAAGTGATGCTTTGCTTTTCATTTGAAAAATCTTCCTCCTTTGGAGAGTATTTTTCAAGAAACACTTGTCTTCACTTTAGTGCAAACTTTGGGGCAGAAAAATCGACAATACCCTCCGGGCAGAGTAAACCGGGACATGAGGGAAACAAATATTTTTTAATTAACTTCTTAATATTATTTGTTATGAGTACCTTAAAACAAACTGAGAAAGTACGTCCTCTTTCCGAACGTGGAGTTTATGCTTATCCTGTCAATCGTTTTAGCCGCGATGCGTCTGATGAAGATATTCTTTCTGATTATGAGAATAGTACCAACAATGAAGATTCGGTCAGGAAATATACCGTAGAAGAATTTCTGTCTTGCATCAACGACGAGAGCTTTAATAGTCTGGACTATTGGGTTCGTTTGATTTAGTAACCTTGGTGATTCAATGTTCGTTGTTTTATATTAATCGGATAATTTTATGAGTTTAGAGAATATCGATAAGAAACAGCTTTTTCGGGAGATAGCGGAACTTATGCAACCATTGTATTTCCCTGTACACTATGATGAAGATTATATCCAGAAATTAGCTCAACATGAATATGAATTGTTTTGTAAGGCAATATCCGCAAGATACGATTTCGATTATAATAAGTATATCTTTGAGCATGACGGCCATTCCCCGTTTGATGTCATATACGATGATGTCATTTGTGAACTGAAATCTCGTATGCGTAGAGACCCTTTCTTGCTTCAGAGTGAAGCCATTCGGCAGCATCTTGTCATACTGGTACGCCAGGCTGTTGTCAGAGCCGGAGGATGTCTTGGAACTTTCTACAAGAATCTCCAGGTTCATCACATGGAATACAATTCCGGGGACATGTACGATGATGTTCCGGCTGTAGTTTTCCGTAGAGGTATGGCTTGTACTGCCGGTGGATATGAGAGTGCTATGTTGTACGATATTTATCTTGCACCTGATGACAGGCTGATGTGTACTGTTGATGACAGGGATTGCAGCGAGTATGATGTTCCATTTGATACACTTTTCCTCGAAAGCCTGTTTGAGGTCGTTCATTGGTTGCGTATTAATAATTTTTTGCCGGATACATCCGCTCCCGATTGGGTTTGCGAGGAGTGCGGTTCTTCGGATGTCGAAACCCTTGCTTGGGTCAGGCCAAACGAAAATAATAGCTTTGTCGATTATCTTGGAGTTGATGACAATGGCAACAACTGGTGTTATCATTGTGAGGAACACACCTCTCTGGTACAGTTTACAGGTAGCGAAGATAGCAAGTCTTCTTCAGTCAGTTAAGGTCTATGGATAGTATATATATCAGGAATTTAAGTATCGAAGTGACACGCCGTTGTAATATGGCGTGTTCACATTGTATGCGAGGCAATGCTATGGCACTCGATATCAGCCACACCTCTATACGGAATGTACTAAGTCGTGTTCGTGGAGTTCACAGCATCAATATTACTGGTGGTGAGCCGTCCCTCAATGTCAAGGCTATGCGGTACCTCCTTTCCTGCCTCAAACGTCGTGGCATACCTGTTGACCGTTTCTACATTGTCACCAATGGTTCTTTGTCCTCTATCTCCCCGGATTTCATAGAAACCTGTTGCGCTCTGTATGATTACCAGACAGAGAAGGTCGAAGATACCGGCAGGCACATGCTCGAACTCAGCGACGACCGTTTCCACAACAATGCAGAGCGCGAAAAGGTAATCACCTGTTTGTCTGGTTTGTCTTTTTTCGGGATGCGTGGCCAGTCCGAACACATGTTCCTTTTCAAGGAAGGAAGATGCACAGTCGGTTTTGACAATCCGGTTTATCCCATTTACATGGATGGGGATGGAGTCATTCACGGCGATGTTTATCTCAATGCAAAAGGCATGGTCTGCAGTAATGGAGACATGAGTTACCAGCGCCAGGAGTCTAATTCCCTTTGCACTTCCTCTCGATTTTATAGTTATCTGAAGTCAACAGTCGGTAAGTATTGAATTTAAGTTATGAAGACAGTTAATAGTTTGTCAGGAGGAAAAACATCCTCTTACATCGCCGTGCATTATCCGGCAGATATCGAAGTCTTTGCCCTTTGTTGCATTGATTGTCACAATGCCGGGGCTACCATCGACAAGCGCATGAAGCAGATGGTCAATGACAGGTTGCATAAGTATTGTTCTCATTATCCCGAATTTGTGGCCACTTCCGAAGATCCGAAAGTCCTCAAGGTTATTTTCGACCTCGAACAGCGTATAGGTCGTGAGATTATCTGGTTGCGTGGTATGGGCTGGGAGGAAATGATACGCCGTAAGCGTGCTATTCCCAATCGGACCAAGCGCTTTTGTACAACAGTCTTGAAAATGCAGCCTATCTTTGAATTTCTTTATTCATACCACGAGCTGCCTGTTCGTATGAGGATAGGCTACCGTTACGACGAGCAGGAACGCGCTTTGCGTTTTACCGAGAATTTCAAGTTTGCTTATATGGCCGAGTGGCAGGAGCGGTCATGCCGCTGGATTAACCGCTGGCAGGATATTCACTGGCGTATGGGTGAGTTTCCTCTCATTGAAGACCGTATCACCCACTATGACATCAAGCGCTACTGGCAGGACAAAGGAATCGACTTTCCCGAAGATTCCAACTGTCTCAACTGTTTCTGGAAGGCTCCCGCACAGTTGCGCAAGAATTTCGATACATGTCCTCCCGTCATGTGGTGGTCAGCTATACAGGAGGATCTTCAAGGCAATACTTTCAAGGACAAGATGAGTCTTTCATCCATATCCAGGCTACCGCTTCAGCTCGACTTCTTTTATGGTACAGGTTCAGGCTGTCAGGCAGGCTTCTGCACAGATTGACGCAGTTTTTCCTATTGGACCTGTCGGCAGCTTGCCGACGGGTCCTTTTCTACCATTTGTATACCGTTATTCCCGGAAGTTCCCTATATACTCGTTGCCGGTTAGTATCATCAATGCCTGTTTGATTCATCATGCCCTTTTGTAGTTCACATTCTCCCTTTTTATTTCCATGACTCCCATTATAATGTTGTTCCAACATTCATTGTTCACATAGGGAGTAGCCATTCATTTCACTGCAAAGTTCTATTGATGCCAGCCATATCTTTACAAGGTTCCCTTCCAGTTATGTCAGAAATCTTCCTTTTTCCTGAAGAAAAAGAGTATTTCAGCCATAAACCTTGCAGATATTGGCATCAATATATGAGGCAGTAAAATTGAATTAATTACTCCCTATTGATAAACAATGAAATTATAATAGGGAAAAGTTGAACTTAAATTTTTAATGATTATGGCTAAAAAGGTTTTTAAAGTAGGTGGTTGCAAATTCATTTTATTGAGGTGGCGTGATAAGTGGGTATTTCCTCTTATTTCTTACTATTTGTCAGGTAAAGATAGTCCTATTTACATGGCCCTTTTTTCTTGGAATCTGAAGGAAGGCAAATTTGTGAAGGAAACTACTGTTACTATTAATTTCCCTAAGAAACCGCGTGGCTTTTGTTGCCAGTTCGTTGATACCAAAAATAATGGTTCTTCAATTATTGATTGGCTTGTAGATAATGGCTTTGGTTTAGAGACTAAACGTTCTGTAACATCAGGTCTCACTTCTTATCCCGAATTCTACTTTGTAGGTGGCATTAATTTTCATAAGTACAGGAGGTTTTGCGATGAGCATCCGGAAATTCATAAATTTTTCCATATTTGATTTTTTCCTCAGTTTTCCAGCCCCATAATTGGGGTTGGAAACTTCTGACAGAATCGTCTACCGTTTTATACATATATTCTCCCTTTTTATATGTATAGTACAGTTTTGTAAAATCGGGTCATACGGTAAAATTGTGAGGTTCTTACGAATCTCCTTTATCCCTTTTTTATGTGTCGTTCAGCATATTCATTTATATTCTTTGATTTCTAAGCAAATATATTTCATCTTATTTGCTATATTTGCGTCATTACCAATCTAATATTAATTATATGGCAGCAGAGATTCTACTGGAAATAAACGGTCATAAGTATAATGCTTCAGGCTTCTCTTATGATTTTTATCAGGTACCGGACTTCAAGGGAAAATCTGTTACCGGAATAAAAGGCGGTGATATCCATGTCGTTCTTGATTCAAGTTACGATAATACTATTCTGGAAACCATGTTATCAGATAAAACAAGGAAGGTCTCTTGTGTCCCATGGGAAGAATATGAGCCTTGCCCAATATCTGGAAAAATTCAGTTAATACAAGATAGTGCACATGTATTCCGTGAACTTGCATTTGAGGAAGCCTATATTATCCGTTATAAGGAAAAGATGGATGCCAATGGTTATCCTATGAGTATTTTGCTTACTATTTCTACCTTACGTCTTGATATTAACAAATTTGTTCGTATGGACAGACGGCCTGAAACCACTTATGGTTTTGGATGGGTGAGATTTAAAGAAAAAGTAAAATCAACAATCGTAGTGAAAGATTCCCAACAGCTTATTAATATTACAGATGCATATTGGATAGACGAACAAGGTAAAATCCATAAAGAGTTTATAGTAGATTTTCCAGTAACATTGTATGTACAGTTCGATAAGCAACTTTTAGGACAACTTATATCATTGGAGTTTAAAATATTCGATAACGGAGAGTTACGTCATGCCCAATGCTCGGGGTTTATGAATAAGGATAGGATTATGATTGTTGAAAACTTTAAATTTGACTAATATGGTAAAAGTGAAAATAAGTTCGTTGAATGACAATGTTTCAGGATATGCTTGCATAAGTGTGGTAGACCCTAAAATTATAGATGGATATTGGATGGACGAACAAGGTAAACAGATAACGCTTGCTTATTTGGGAGAAACAGTAAGATTTAAAATAAGGACAAAAGATTTAATAGGTAAAATATTGTCAGTTTATCTGTATGATTCTAAAAAGGAAACTTTTAATGGCTCAATGATAAAAATGGTAAGAGTTTCCAACGATTCTCTCATCTTTAATATAGAACTTGATAAAGAATGGAGTATTAAACTATTTCAGAATGAAGGTAATGCACTTTTGTATATTGATGTGGAAGTAGAAGAATATCCTCATATAAGAAAGCAATTGCCTGATAATAAAAAAGATTTTCTTGAAATACGACCAAAATGTTTGTATGTTAATTCATACGGTAAAGATAATTTGCCGTATATTTATTCCAGAAAAGGAGAAAAGTTATCTTTAGGAGAATTGTCGGAAAAAGCTTCAAATGCAATAAAAAATGTTTTAAAAGATGATATAGATGAATTTAAAGACAATGCTTTCAAATATTATATTACGAAAAATAAGGGGACGAAAATAGCAAAAGGATTAAAAGTATTTCGTAAAGCTATCAGCATTGCAGATAGATTAGATGAAACAAAAGATGTTGTCGAAGCAATCTTAACAAAGGGAGAATCTGTGTCTGATATGACTTTACCTTTGGTTGGAGCATATTATCCCATAGCAGTAGCCGCAAAGTTGGTTATTGATGATATGGTTGAAGAAATGGAAGATGTTAGTAAAGAGGCTGACCTTAAACTTCTAAATCATAGTATAGAGCAAGGATTGTGGAGTGTTAATAAATACATTGAAGAATATAATTCTGATGGTGTAACATATCAATTGGTCAATATATCAATTGATACTTTTCTTGATATTTTAAATAACAGATTTTACACACTTGACGAGGTCATATCATGTGCTAATAATACTCCTGTTGAAATTGATAAAGATATTGTTATGCTATGCTATACAATTCGTCGTAAAAAAATTGAGATCTCTATTATTAAAGCATTTTTTACAGAAAACATATGATACGGTTCATTTTTATTTTTATCTCATTTATATATTTCACAGAGCTATATTCTCAGGATATAGTTGTTCAAAAAGTGTCTGAAATATTGCCAACATTTGGTTATAATTATAAGAAAGGAAAGGTCGTATGGATTGATTTTCCTGTTAAGTTGCTTGTAAAGAATGAATCAGATAATGAAGTTTCAATAAATTCTGCTTTTTATTATGGATATGTGATAAAATATAGTATTAATCGTAAGCGTTGGGATTATAGGCTTCTATACAAATGTAATGAAGAAGATTCGATAGTAGGCTATGTGAATGTTGTAGATGATATAGATTCCAAAGCCCAAAAGGAATATTATATTTTTACACGACATCCCGTTGATGTTAAGGATGATTTTCAGGTCTTGTTCAAGGATATTATAGTCGAAAGATCTAAAGATTCTATCAATAATATTTGGCGTATTCATCCTTCATGCTTATCAAAATTCCAAAATGAATATTTACGGAACTTGATTGCAAACGACTCTGTAAGAATACACCTGTATTCTAAAGAAAAGGACCAGTTTTCAGTAAAACTGCCATTGGATGTGAATAAAGTCATTCACCAGTAAGGTATTATTTATTTATTATGATTTGTTAATATAGAAAATATTCTACTCCCTATATAATCAATTAGTATGAGAGTTTTTTTATTGTTAATCATCATTTGCTCTTTTACTCTTTTTGTAAAGACACAAGAGGTAGAGATTGTTCAAAGAATATCCAAGCAGCAACCTATTCTATTTATTGATGCAGACAACAAAAAAGTTGTTCATGTTAAATTTCCTTTGTGCATTAAAGTGAATAATAAGTCTAAGAAGTCGTTTCTTTGATTTCTGCTACTTATTATGGTTACGGAGATTACTATGATAATAGTAGAAGAAGATGGCACAGAATACTTGGTTTATACCAATGTCCTTCTGATACGCTGTGCCGTTCTATAGAATTTGCAGATATTAAGCCAAATGGTAATCAGGATTTTATGATATATACAGAACATATATTATATAACAATTCCAAATATAATAATCTCTTTAATGATTTTATACCTCCATCAATACAGGAAGATACATTGATACGGATAAATCCTATGAACCTGCCTGTAACTGAAAAAAATGTCTCAGAACAATGCTTGAAGGAGACTCTTTAAGAATAGGCTTGTATTCAGATAAAATGAGGTATTTTATACATTTACCAGTTGATGTTAATATGATATTACCATGAATTAATTTTATAACTATTAGTCCAACAGAGGGTGGTAGTGCCGTTCTCGGATTTGTTTATCGGGGTAGAGCTTCATTCCCTTGCCTTTCTTCCTGCTGTGGCTGTCTTGTGCCGTATCTGAGCCTTTGCCGTTACTACCTGAACCTGTTGACAATCGGCTTCCTGTTTATCGTCGGGTTCAGCCTGTTTTCATCGTTTGGGTCTAAAACATCATCCTTTACGTCGAAGTTTCGCCTGTGCTGCTCGGAATAGATTTTACCGCTGTATCTATAGGTCTCTTTCCTGCCCACAAACCTTTCAGTCATTTCTTTAGAAAACCCCAGCATGGCACAGAACTTTTCCATGCGTAGTATTTCCCTGAACATCGGGAACCATCTGAAAGCCTTGTCTATGATTCTGCCGAGCCTGTGATATGCCTTTTTTTTATATCAAGTTCCTGCCTGTGCATTTCCCTGAGATTGTGTGTCTGCGTATCATGCTGTTTCTGCATTAGTCGAATTAACTTTACCAACGATACTGAATATTAACTGGGGACTGAATGGATATCACCGGAAATGCTGAACGGGTATCCGCCGGAATATGCATTTTCTTATCCAGTTCTAAAATCTTATTTTACCGATTCTAAAAAATCACTTCTATACAGAGTCTTCAAAGTTATTATATACTGGTTAATATTAATTCCTATTATAAAGTTCTGTTCAATGCTAAAGCTAATGGATAGATATATTTGTTATATGTTTTGAGCTTTTCCAGATCTACGCCATATCCTGTATATGGATTGCTTGTTTCATCATAGAAGAAAATATCCATTATATCTCCGTTTCTCACAATTCTTTCACCTGTTTTCGGTATATCTTCCAAAGTGCAGATTTCCAGTGGTAGTGAATCCACGTTACAGGGGGTACCGTTTCCCAGTAAATTCATGTGGTAGTTGAATATTACAAATCCCTTACGTTTAAAATCAAGTCTGATTCCGTATGGACGGCTTGTAAGGAAGGCGTCTGCAGCTTTTGTTATATAATTCTCCATGATTGTTTTCTGATGTAAAAGTCATGCAAAGTTAAGGCTTTTTCCAAAGGTGTACAAAGCCTGTATCCTGTTTTTCTTGCCATTCGGCATGGTTGCCTGTGTTTGGCCAGCTCTTTCGGATATTCCCTGCAAAATTGTGGGGCTGCCTTTGTCAACCGTCAAACCGGGACACTGGCAGATTGCCTGTTCACGAAAAATCTTCCTCTGCTGTGCAGAGAGTATTTGTTCATGCCCTCATTTGCCTTGTTGCAGCAGTTCCGCCAGATGGGCAGAAAATATCCCGATGGGCTGGCCGAAAGCCGACAAGCAAAGGGAAGTAAAACAAATGAGATTATGGCAACAATTAATGAAAATCTGAAAAAGCAGTTAGCAAAGAAGATGTATCATTTCGTAAAGTATTTCCCTGTACGCATCAAAAATGTTGGGGAAGACGCAATAGAAAATCGTAAACTTGTCTGGGGATTTAAGGATGCAGACCGTGAAATTACGCTTAAAGTGGCACATATGACCGCATCATATCTTCTGAATGAATTTGGTGAGAGGCTGAAAAACATTGTTTTTGTATGTATTCCGGCAAGTACATGCGAACAGAACGAAAACAGGTACAGGTTCTTCTGCGAGCAGGTTTGTAGTCTGGCAGGTGTCATGAACGGATTTTCCCATATCCGGATCCTGGCTGACCGTCCGTCTGTTCACGAAAACCGGAAGAAACACACACATGCAGATTTTTCTGAACGGTTAATGAAATTTGATGAAGATTTCTTTAAGGAAAAAGACGTACTGATTTATGATGATGTTGTCACTACCGGAATGAGTTATGCAGAGCTGGCCGAACGTTTGGAATTTTTGGGAGCAAATGTTTTGGGAGGTCTTTTCTTGAGCCGTACATACTATAAATACCAATAAATATGGAAAAACAAGAGATTTGTAACAAAGGTGTCGCTTTTACAGGACACAGAGATATTTTGCGCTCTAAACGCAGTGACTTAAAACAAAAGCTATCATTTTGCGTAAGGAATTTGTATTACAAAGGAATGGTGGACTTCTATTGTGGTGCAGCTTGGGGATTTGACCTTTTGGCAGCCGAAGTTGTATTGTCTTTGAAAAGTGAATTGCCGACTATCCGATTAATTTGTGTAATTCCATATAGGGGGCAGTCCGAGAATTGGAGTTTGATAGAACAAACAAGATATAAACGTGTAATATCAAAAGCCGATGAAGTTGTCATATTGAGTGAAAATTATTTTGGAGGCTGTTTTTTTCGTCGAAATGATTATTTGGTAAATCATTCATGTGGGATAGTTGCCTATTATGACGGAAAGCCAAAGGGAGGAACTTTCTACACGGTCAAAAAAGCCCAAGCGAATAGTTTATGGGTGATAAACCTTTATCATTAAAGGTTGTTCTCATAAGACTACTTTCGAAGTCACTGAGTTCTTCAATGTTAACAATTCTTTGAAGGACTTGGTGTCTGAAGACCATTCCCTCTTTTAAATGACATAGAAAATATCTATTTTGATTCATTTTTCTTGTTTTTGCTACGTGGTCCACTGAATTTTCCTCGGTTTAACTTTACACCATATTTATTGAGAATACGAAAAACGGAACTTCTGCTACTGAATCCGCTCATTTCAAAAATATCATCAATGGAATGCCCGTTATTGTACATATCGACTATCATTCTTTCGCGCTCTGTTTTAGATATTGAACCTCCGGATTTAGAGGGTTGCTTAATGTATTGTTGCAAATGCATTATATGCGAAGAAGACTTGCGTAAGGCAGCAATTTCTTCAGGAAGGGAACCAAACATCTTAATAGCATCTGATACTTTTGTATCCGGAAATAATTCATTCTTAGTATCTATTCCATCATGTATGGAAATAATGCGTGCATCTTTTATACGGCATAGTTCAAAAAACGTTGCCAATTCACGTGTACCGCGTACGGCATTACTGAACTTTGATACAACTATTTCATCTCCTCTCCCAATACTGGCCATCAGTTGCTTCCATAAAGGACGCAAAATTTCATGATCGGTAGATTCTTCAAATACTTGTACACATCCATATTGTAACATCCATTCCTTGTCTGCTTCAAGCATATCACAATGTTCTGCCATAAAAATGTAACCTACTTTTGCCATATATTTAATCAATGATATTGATAACAACTGCAAATATATAAGTTTTATTTTGTATTAAATCATACTTTAATGAAAATTTGGAAATTGTCAATTTTACATTTTATTCTTTCTCTTTTTTTCATTGTAAATCAAACTATTGAATATGATAGTGTAATTAAACCAAAATCTGTTTTTTGATGCTTTGTTTCCTAAAAATAATATATAGATTTGCATGGTAAAATATGAATTTACAATATGAAAATTAAAGAATCATACTTTGAATTTATGGGTTTGATAAACAGATTATCGACCATTTCATTTGCCATATTATTGTTTGTTTCTTGTAGCAGCAACAATGGAAAAGACATTGCTGATAGAACAAATGATCCAACCACAAAATACAAGACTTACTTGTACGAAGTGCGTAAAATGAAAAATTTATCAGTGAGCGACTTGATATTGCATATTAACGATTGGCAGAAACTCAAAGATACCGTGACGGTACTTATCTGTCAAGATACAGTAAAGGCTCATTCGACAGTGCAGATAGACTGTACTCTTTTATATGATTCCATTCGGATGGAATTTTCTCGATTGGCAATGGAAATCCCTCGTACTTATAAAGAGGTGCTTATTGTTAAAGAAAGATTATCGCCATACGATTCTATTAAGGAACTTCAATCTTCAGTTCATAAGATAAGACCCTTTTTTAATTCTCTGGATAAGCATGCGACTTATAAAGAGAGCAGATATGGTATCTTGACTATATATCGATCCCTTTTGAAAGAAACATTGAATACCGGAATACAAAACATAGATGAACTTAAAAACTTCATTGAAAAAGAAGACATAGTATTCAGATCATTTCTTCCACATCTGAGTGAATTAAATGATACGGACATAACAGATATCGCCAGAAACACAGATAAATGTTATTCTTCCTTTTTTTCTAAAATCGGTTGTCATGACATAACCTACACTGATGCTATGGTATATATAGCAATGCGTACTAATCGTAGGTTAATTCAGAATACTCGAATGTGTCTTGAAGATATACATCAAGGAAAAGTAAAAAATAAGCAACAGGCGTTGGCCTATATTTACATGATTCTACAGCCTTATGCATCCTTGGATCATTTAAGTACAGCAGTGCTTTCACATAGAGAAAAAGAAGAACTGTATGATATGGCAGCCTGTATTCCCCGAGCTTTTGAGATACTGGCAACGACTATGGAAACTGGGGATAAAAGATTGAATGATCTGCCAGGTATGCTCATTGATATTTTCATAAGTTCATTATAAATTCTATTTGAAATATTTGGTATTATGTTGAGACATTTTTTGGATGATTTTTTATCGTTTGTTCCACTACAGTTGCCGCAACTGCTTGATGTGACAACAATGGAGGAGCCAAAGTTTTATGGAGATTATGTATTACTGACATTCCCACTAAGAGATCAGTATGATTTGGAAGAAGTAATGGATATGTTTGAGGATGATATGGAGTTAATAACCCTTTATCATCATATTCCTATGCTGACTGAACAGTTTGGCCATTGCACTTGTGCCTATTCCAATCCTTCATTTGGACAGATGTTTAAGATGAATGCACGGACAAATGATAAGGGAATGGTAACTTTCATCACAGCTACTGTGTATGATTCATTAGAACAGATGTATGGTGATTTATGTCTTGATCTTGATGTGCATTCCAAAGGAGGAACCTTCAAGTACAAGAAGGAAAAAGAAGACATGCTGCTTGATTTTATGTAAGTCTATACTGAATGCGACATACTTTATACAAGCGGCTTGTTTATTGGATTGATGCCAACCAGACTTGGATAGAAGTGGTCAATGACAATCTTTATAAGGAGCAACTCATCAAAGGATATGGACGAACTGGATACTGGGTTTCACGGAACCTGATGCTGAAAGCATACCGTTCCAATGGTGCATATAAAAAAGGAACGATATGGATAATTCCTGAGAATGATTTGGATAAGGCATTGGCTGCTTATCGTAAAAAAGATCCTCTATTCAAGAAGCGCATTAAAACTAATCCCGATAGTCTGACTGCTAAAGACACGGAGGTTATCATCCAGATGGCTACATATGGCCTTGTTCGATTAGAACTAGATAAATATTCCATTTTTACAATTCCAGAAATATACAAACTATGATTTGGATTATCTTACATTTCATCTTCCTTTTAATACCGGTCGTTGTACCTGTTGCTTTGTTCAGAAATAAAGGACGTATAATGACACATTTCTATTTGATAATGGCTATGAATATCAAGGCACGAAAGTTCTATATTCGGTTTTGGCTTCTTTTGCTACTGCTCTTTCATTACGACAGTACATTTTTGCTAAAGGACAGGCTGGGGATTATGTTATCGACAATCTTTTGTATAATGATGTTTTCTTTCAAATGGTCTGACCGATGGATGAAAAATGTACATGACCGCACAAGAACGGTTGTCATTTTGGCTATAATAGCATTGGTAACTGTTGGCATACCACATTTGTACACACTATCGATAAGTCTTGGTCTGTTTCTTACGGCATCCCTTTTTTACCCATCATCAAAGGTAATATCCGAATGTCAGGATACGGATAATGTCCAGATTTTGTTGAAACATCCTGATGAACTGCTCAAAAGCTATTACAATTATCATCACGCATAAAGCCACGATTTTGCGGATAGTGGCATCTGGTATCATCCGCATGAATAATCAATCAATTAAAACATGACAGAATGAAAAATAAGCAAAAATTATCCGCTTCAATAATAGCGGACGTGGAGGTCTTTGACTTCCTTAAAGAAAAAGTAGGTGAAAGGAAAACACGAACGGAAGCATATTGTGATTTATTGGACAAGTCACAAAATGGTTTTATCTCCCCTTTTTTAAGGAGAGTGGATTATGCACTTGAACCGCATCAGTGTCATGTGACCATATCTGACCTTGCAACGGAATGGCGTTGGCATCGTGCTACTGTACGTTCGTTTTTGGATGCTCTTGAGGAAATGGGGCAATTGAAAAGGGTTAAGTTGGCAAAAAGTGTAGTAATCACTATGGCATTGCATGAACAGGAGGAAAAGACTGATAATGTACATGAAGAATCTACTTTTACCATACGCTTGATGGAAGCATTGTCCAATTGGATTGTTGGCAAAACAGATTCAGTCATGACAGGTAAATCATGTACAGAGATAATACAACAGAAAACTGGTGCATTGTTCAACAAAGAAGAGTTCTTGGTATCTGGTACCGTTTTAGATGAATCGGCTTCTTATTGTGAACAGCAGAACGAAATAAGGGAAATAACAATGAGTTGTATTGCCTTTGCCGCATTACAAAAGGTCTTGAGAAAATCAAGGTTTGATGATAGGAAGCCTTTACAGGATTTTTTCCAGAATGATTGTTATGGTCAATGGGATAACTTTCTTGAATTATGCAAGAATCTTGCAGAACTAGTGGTAACCGGAACAGATAATGATGTTGATATAGATAATTCGCAAATGAAAAAAGAACTCAAATTCCTTCGTTCCCCTTTTCTTTCATTGCTTGCAAAGTCGCAAGAGGTTATCTGAGTTCTAACCGATTTCAAATGATTGTATAACCATGGATATTTCTTGTTGTTTCAGCAGCATGGCATACTACCTTTTGTAAATGGCATCCGGGCTTGCCCGTCTGCCACGAAACAGAGGGAAGGGGGAGCCTAATACCCCTGGTGACTTACGTCACAGGGAGAGGTGTCCAGACAAGCAGCAAGCTGGGACACATGAATTATCCTGAATTCATAAAATTGTAATATGGTTAAAGCAAAACAGGTACTTGATGTACATGTATCAAAAGGCATTACCAGGGCACAAAGTAATGAGCATCTGCGTTGTCGTAGTGCAAAAGCCACAGAATATGCTATGAGCAAGGGAAACTATGATCCTACACGTGAACGCCTCAATTTTGAGATTGTTCGCGGTGGAAAGGTGCAGCAGGTAGATATCAGTCGCAGCATCCCAGACCGGATTGCGGTATTGTTGCGTAGTCGTGGAATAAAGGACCCTAATGAAGGACTGGCTGAACCCAAATACCGTACAGTAGTAAACATTATTTTTGGTGGTTCAAGAGAACGTATGCAGGAACTTGCTTTTGGCAATCAGAAGGTGGATTTCTCCAAAGATAGCGATAACTCTCATATTGTAAGAAAGCCGGAAATTGAACAATGGGCAAAAGACGTTTATTCATTTGTTTCTGATAAATATGGAGAGGAGAACATTGCAGCTTTTGTTGTACATCTTGATGAACTGAACCCGCACGTCCATTGTACGCTTTTGCCAATCAAAAATGGACGGTTTGCATACAAAGAGATTTTTGCGGGAAAGGATAAGTTTGAATATAGCGAGCGAATGAAGCAGCTTCACAGTGATTTTGCGGAGGTGAACAGAAAATGGGGAATGTCACGAGGTACAAGTATTGCGGAGACAGGTGCTAAGCACAGATCCACGGAAGAATACCGGCGTATGCTTTCCGAAGAGTGTACAACCAAAGAAGAACAGATTGAACGCCATAAGGCTGTCTTAGCTTCACTCCAGTCTGATATTAGATTGGCAGAACGTAGAGTGAAGGGCCTTACCTCCATGGTAGAGAATCTAAAGCACGATATGGAGGAAAAGCAGGTTCAGTTATCATCTTTGGAGAATGAATTGAAGGCACAAAAGGGCGATGCTTCTGCCATTTCAGAACAGAAAGAAAAACTCGAAAGAGAATTGGCTGCTATTCAATCGAAACTGGCAGACAAACAGAATAAGCTTGATGTCGCTGATAGACAGCTTTCTGATTTAAGGGAGAATATGAATGCCATTAAAGAGCGGACAGAAGAACTGAAAGAAGAAGCTTACCGGTATTCTCGTGATGTACATTCCAAAGTGGACAGTCTGCTTAAAGACGCAATGCTGGAAGAAATGGTTAACGAACATCGTGGCTTATCGGCAAGGTTGCCCCTTTCAGAACGGCAGATTTTTGACGACTCACTTATCCGATCTGTAGCTGAACGCGGTACTGAAGTCATGCAATGTGCTACAATGCTGTTTCTCGGAATGGTGGATGATGCCACTACTTTTGCCGAAACACATGGTGGTGGAGGTGGTGGAAGCGAACTCAAATGGGGACGTGATGAAGACGAGGACAACCGTGCCTGGGCACGGCGTTGCATGAGGATGGCATCACGTATGATGCGTCCTGCCAGTGGCAAGAAGCCTAAGCGTTAATTGGCAAAGAATTGGCGTTAGGTAATTTTTTAACTCATAATTAATTCGAATATGATAAAACTGATTACTATTTTTTTTGCTGCGTTATGTACGATACAAACGTATGCAAGTGAGCAATATCTTTATACAGATACTGTACAAAGTAAATCGCATGAGTATAGCCAGGAAATTTTACAACCTCTGGAGCCAACCAGTCTTGATGGTGTGCTTGTTCCGGCAGGTAGAAGCGGCAACTGGTTTGTCACAGTTGCAGGTGGACTGAATACGTTTCTTGGAACACCGTTGGGGTGTGATGATTTGTTTGGCCGTATGAAGCCAGCCTACAGTTTTGCTGTAGGCAAATGGTTTACTCCGGCTGTAGGCGGCCGTATCAATTACAATGGAATGGCGTTTAAGGACGGCTTGTTGTCCGATCAGAAGTATCATTATGTCCATGCGGATCTGATGTGGAATATATTGGGGCGCAGGTATGCCAGACAGAAACAGGTACGATGGACTGTTGCGCCTTTTGCTGGTGTCGGAATGATACATCATGCTACCAATGGCAATAATCCGTTTGCTCTGTCATATGGCATCCAAGGACAATATAAACTCTCTAAAAGAGTAAGTCTGCTTATGGAACTTTCTGGCATGACTACCTTTCAGAATTTCGATGGTTTAGGCCGTCCGAATCGTCCAGGAGACAATATGCTTCTGCTTACAACGGGATTGTCATTCTCTATTGGAAAAACAGGCTGGAAACGTGTTGTTGATGCCGGACCTTATATGCGAATGAATGAACAGTTGGTTGGATATGCCAATTCTCTTTCAGCGGAAAACCGTTACTATGCCGGTAAGAATGAGAAGAACAAACGGACTTTGATTGAACTGAAAAAAGTTATGGAGATAGAAGGATTGCTCGATAAGTATTCCCATCTTTTTGCCGATAGTAGTGAACATGCCGGACACACTTACCCTGTAAATAATTATAGTGGTTTGAACTCGCTCTTGGCAAGATTGAAGAATAAGAAATGGAATGGCAAATCGGTTGACGAAAGTTCAAGTCAGGTTCCTGTAACAGATCCGGAAGATAGCCTGTGTTCAAATGGCAATAATACTCAAGGGTTATGTGCTGCTGAAGAATTGGAACCAAAATATTTTTCGGAAGTAGATTCTACATATAAGAAAAAATATGCCGATTGTTTTTCTAATGGAATCATTGGTTCACCTGTATATTTCTTTTTCAATTTAAATTCGGTACAGCTTACAGATAGGCCACAATCTATTAATCTTGATGCATTAGCCCGAGTTGCCGTTAAATACGATTTATATGTAAAGGTTACTGGTGCAGCTGATAAGGAAACAGGAACCTTTGTTATCAATGATTCGTTGAGTCTGACAAGAGCCAACTATATCTCGGATCAACTGCAATGCCGAGGTGTAAAAGCTGAAAAAATTGTTGTGGATAGTAAAGGTGGCATATCAGATTATTTGCCTGTAGAAGCTAACAGAAACACTAAAGTCGAACTGTTTGCTCCGGATATAGAGAGGGAAGCAGGGATGTTGGAGAAATAGGTATAGAGAAGATTGTCTTAGATTCTTAAGTTTTGGGGTTATTTAGAAAGCAGGGCCGGATTTTATTTTTGGCCCTGCTTTCATTCGTTTTGTATAAATGTATCAGCAGACAATTACCAGCTGTTGGTCAAAAAAGCATTACCAACAATCAGACTGTCAGCTGAAAGTGTTATTGTTGTAAAGAGTGGTCGCTTTTTGTCCACGTTAAATACTTCCTTGTAAAAAACTATATACGCACATCTGAACTCAATAGTTCTAAAGATAGAATTGTCATCAGTTTTGTAAAAAATGATTTTCCCACTGACTGGTTTGAATTGACTGTTCACCATTGCTTCAAGAATCTCAGTATCCTTAGTAGCCTCTATGCTGAATGTTAGTCTTCCTCCTATAACAGATGTTACAGGTCTGCCTTTATTATCTGTCTTGCGACTGAATTCAATGTGAGAAAAAAGAATATCTATTTCTCTTCCACGTATACTTACGGTTGCTCTCAATGCTCCCATACTGTTATTGTTTAATGGTTATGAATCAGGATTAATAACATTCTGATTAAAGCAGAGCCCCGCTTTCGAAAAATAAAAAGGATATCTCAAAAACAAATATAAAATGAAAATGTATTCCTTCCAAACAGTTCTGGAAAAAAGGTCTGTTTTTAGTCTGAAAAGTTATGAAAATAGCTATTCTTGTGATAGATAAAAAGAAAAAAAGATAAATATATCGTAGAATTATACTGATTTTGTATCTTTGCTATATACGAATAACTGATAACTTAAAATTATCACAATATGAAATTTCGCAATATACGTCAAAATAAAAATATAAATGATTTTATAAGTGAATATGCAAAAGCAATATCGTCTAGTACAGCAGCTGTTTTCGCAGGCGCTGGGCTATCATGTGATTCTGGCTTTGTAAATTGGAAGGATTTATTAAGAGATATAGCTCAATCTATAGGATTAGATATTGATAAAGAAACAGATTTAATATCTGTTGCTCAATATTATAAAAATGAAAATGGAGGAAATCGTAATAAGTTAAATCAAGACATCTTAGATAATTTCACAAAATATTCATCCCCCAATAAATGTATGGATATATTGGCAACACTTCCTATTAAAACCTATTGGACAACAAATTATGATCACATTATTGAGAATACTTTGGAAAAGCATGACAAAAAGGTTGACGTAAAGATTTTGCAAAATAATCTATCAATAAACATTCCGGATAATGATGCTGTTGTATATAAATTTCATGGCGACATTTTGTTTCCATCTGAGGCTGTATTAACAAAAGATGATTATGAAATCTTTAATATAACTCATAATTTATTTATCACTTCTTTACAAGGAGACCTTATTAGCAAAACTTTTATTTTTATTGGCTATAGTTTTAATGACCCTAATTTTTTACAAGTTCTCAGTAAGATTCGAATTTTATTAGGGGAGAATTCTCGAATGCATTATTTTTTTACAAAAAAAATTACACGAAGTGATTTTAAAAATAAAAATGAATATTTATATGCACACTTAAAAAGGAAATTATTCTTAAAGGATTTATTAAGATATGGGATACAGTCTGTTGAAATAGAAAATTATTCAGATATTCCACAAATTTTTGAATGTATAAAGAGATTATACTTAACAAATAGTATTTTTATTTCTGGAAGCTGTAGGAACTATGGCAATTGGAATCAAACTGATGCTTATGAATTATTATACAATACAGGCTATCAATTGGTTAAAAATGGATTTAAGATTTCAACAGGCCTAATAGAAGGTGTAGGTCCACAACTTGTTAATGGAGCTCTCACTGCGATAGAGGAAATGAATTTAAATATTGAAAAAGTTTTATCAATAAAAACCCTACCCTTAATAAAAGGAAGTGATGCGCATATAAAATATAGTGCAAAGAAAAAATTTCAAGACAATATGATATCTCAAGCTGGAATTGTTATTTTTTTCTTTGGGAATCAATATTACAACAATATACTTGATATTTCTAAAGGTGTAATCCATGATTATGAAAGAGCTAAAGCACAACAAAAATATATAATACCTATAGGTTCTACAGGATTCGCTGCAGAATGGATTTTGAATAATATAGAAATTAATATAAACGATTTTACGTATTTGAAGCCATTTATGAAAAGATTGAAAAATGAAAGGAATCCAGAGAAAATAGTAACTTTAGTTCTTGAAATCATCAACTATATCAGGAAGAATATTGAATTTTTTTAATATTATCATCAACGTTTTTTGTGCAATTAAAAAATCATATCTCTCCAATAATCCATCACTTAATATCATCTGTTCTTTCTTTTTACTAATAATTCGATAAAGAATTATTTCGTCAAGTTTTAACGTATAATTCTGCCTTTTTAGCAATAACCTTAATAATAAAATAATATTTTCGATTTTTATTAATGTAATACTATTAATGCGTTGATCATATAACCAATCATCTATTAGTGCTTGGAGAATTGATGAGGATGACTTTAGTTCTACACTTTTTTCTATGTTTATACTGGATAAAAAAGTATCAATGATTCTATTTGTAACATTATGCAAGTCAATGGGACTTGTAATTCTAGCAATATTCATTTCGTTAATTACCCTATATTTTTGAGGAATATCACATCGAGACATCCCATATAGAATAGGGTATATTTTAATATCGTTGTTTAAAAAATAATCTAATTCCATCAAACACCATGTTTTTCTAAAATAACTTTTATCTAATAAGACTATTGCTCCGTTCCATGTTTTAACGTCCTCTAAAACTTTATGAATACTTAAATTGATATTGCTTCCTAATAATACATCGGTTTTATCTACCCATAGTCTAAGAGAATATTCCTCTATGTTTTTTATCAATAGAGATGCTATTTCATCATAGATATCTCTGGAATAACTAAAGAAATAATTATATTTTTTTGAATCATGCATTGATAGATAATTTTAAGTTATCAGTTATTCATACCGGTATTTTTCCTTGTGATATTCACTTTCTCTATGCTTTGTATTTCTTTCCTTTGCGAAACTTTAATATATACCAGAATGAAAGAAGTAATTGAACAGCAGAGAAGTTATACAGCTATTAAAAATGTGATGAATGACTTTTTGTCTCATTGTCGATATGAAAAAAGACTAAGTGAAAAGACGATTAAAGCCTATAAGGTAGATGGATTTCAGTTTGAGACTTTTGTCAACGGTGATTTTAATGTTACCTATTTTGAACACATAACCAAAGAAATGATAAAAAGATATATACAGACTATATCTACATTTAAGCCAAAGACAATTAAAAGAAAGATAGCATCACTGAAAGCCTTATTCTCGTATTATGAATACGAGAATGATTTATTTGTAAATCCTATAAGAAAAATTAGACTCCAGGTAAAAGAGCCTAAAGTATTGCCTGTCGTTATGCACTATAATGAGGTCGAGCAGATTCTCAGATATTTGTACGAAATAAGGGAAGAGAATGTTAAACCTCAAAGCTACACTTATTTGGCCAGAACACGTGATGTATGCATGATCGAAGTCCTGTTTGCTACAGGAATACGGGTTGCAGAACTATGCAGTCTGTCCTGTAATGATATAGATCTTGAGAATGGTGTTCTAAAAGTGAATGGTAAAGGCAGTAAGGAGCGAATAATACAAATATGCTCATCGGAAGTACTTGATATTCTAAAAGAGTATTATGCTTTAGTACAGCCTCAGACTTTTTTCTTCGTGAATCGCTTAGGGAATAGAATGTCCGAGCAGTCAGTTAGATTGTTAATCAAAAAGTGTGTAACCGGTCTGCAGATGAACAAGAGAGTAACCCCTCATACATTTCGGCATACATTTGCTACATTACTTTTGGAAAGAGGGGTTGATATAAAATATATCCAGAATCTTCTCGGACATAGCAGTATCGTTACGACGCAAATCTATACGCATGTAAATATGAATATGCAGAAAGAAATACTACAAAGCAAACATCCAAGAAATGGATTGAGACTTATCGGTTTCAAAAGGGATGTTGATACAGAATTGTAGCTATATTTAATACCTATCTTTATATTGCTCAATTATTTGATTTATACAAAAATGCTTATGTAGTTTTATTGGGCAAGTCGATTGAAACAGTTTCCTATGAAAAAGGGAACCTTTTTTCGTATTGCTTACCAAACTTTGAAAGGAATAATTAGCGAATATACCAATAAAAAAAGCCGGCTAATAAACAATTAGCTGGCTCTCTTTTTCACACTATTAATTAATCCAATTAGCTTAGAAATGGCTGTTTTTATTTCCTCTCTTTCCATAAAGGATTATCAATAAAGATCCAGGAAGAAGATTCCCAGACAGTATATTCACCGTTGCTTACAGATTGTCCTTCATACGTAACCTTTGCCTTGCCATCTTTGAAAGGGAAGGCAAATTTATAGCTTGGAGGGATGATTACCGTTCCCAGAGTATCTGCAAATCCGATGGCGCCATCTTCATCTATGATTCTGAATAATCCTTCTTGTGGGTAGTCGGGTCCATTGTCATACTTGAATACGTTAAAAAGCTTATTGCCTTTTTTGTCAAGGCATACTATTTTTCCGTTTCCTTCAGCCACAAATCCAATATGGTTGATTGTGTCGGTATAGGCAAATGGATACATACATGGTATTACAGTATCACCGTTTTCTGAGACATATCCGAATAAACCATTATCTTCGACCACGAACAACTTCTCGTCAGGCGTTCTCGTACAACATGCAAGCCCGATTGTGCAGATGAATGAAAAATACAATAGGATTCTGTTCATGATTCTCTCTCTTGATTATTGTAATACATAGAGCTCAACATCACCGCAATCCGTAAAATAAGCTTTTCCTTCCACTTTTTCACCGTTAAACAAATCCACGTGTCCGGAAGCGTCGCTCCAATTACAGTTCCTGAAGATTATGATTCCCTTTTTCCCTTTGAAGTCTTCCAGTTTTTTCCCTTTTATCGGTGTGCCGCCTATCTTTTGCTTGATGAAGCTAAGCATGTCAGTTACTCTATAAAGATACCATTTCTTGTCCTTTCCCGAAGATGTGGCACCGTCATAGCGTGATATGGGCATACCCGAATAATTAAAGGCATACGACAAGCGTATTGCACAGGCGTTGGTGAAGAAGCCGGCTTTTATGTTCTCTTCTACTTTTCCGCCGATTAGTTTACCGACCGCTGATGTTGGTAGATCCTTAACTTTGCTGAAGTTGGAACTCAGTGTTGAATAAGTAATACTCATAATGTTCTTTTTTAGTTCGTTAAACATTTATTCTAGAATAGCTTCAAGTGGTCAGTTTCATGTTGAAAGATTCGGTAAAGAGTAATCATTATCTTGTCTATAATGATCAGTAACGCAAATCTTATATAATAGTTTTCATAAACAGAGTCTATGCCGGAAAGAATTTCCAACGAGGGTCTGTTTTGCTGGTATGAGGTCAGATTATGGGCACACCTGTTTCTGTGAATGTACAGACAGCTATACATTTCATTTAGTCCTTTTTTTATGGTACATGTAAATGGTTTGTTGCTATCATTTTTATGAGTACAATTACTGCAGTTTTTGAAGAATGCAGAAATGTCAAGACAATCTTTTCCTATGCTGCTGAAGATTTCCACATATTCCTGATACTCTCTTTCACAAAACCCCATACTGCTTGTATTTGTATGAAACTCGTCCAGGATATCTTTTGTGCTGTTCCATATTTCATTGGTGTCTATTGTCGAGATGTTAAAGTCTTTTTTCTGTTTGACAATTGCCTTTCTTAGAAAATTTAGAACTTTTCTTTTATCAGTTATTTGGGAACATTCATTCAAATTCCAGGGGAAATATATTTCACGCCGCAAATCAAAATCTATGGTGGCGATTTCCCAGCATATACATTTCATTTTTTGCTCTTGCGCACCTGTCATTTTCATGAAGATAGATTGCATGATATTATCCCATAACGGGTACATTTCAATTCCCCAACTCATTGAGTGGGTTATGGTGGATGTATCACACAGGATATCCGATACAGGTGCTAATATGAAGTCAGAATGCACACTCATGGCCTACTTAAATATTTTTGATATATCTCAATTGATTTGGAAATTCTTTCACGCAGATATTTGAGGCACGCAGGAGATTTCGTATGCAGATTGTTATTGCCTTTTATGTCCCTAATTGCGCTCTTCAACTCTTCCTCTAATGCTTCTTTTCTGGATGTATCTAATGTCCTCTTCTCAAAAGCTATGAAATAGATAAGTCCAAAAAAATAAATATCCAGATCTATGATTGACTGAAAGCGTCTCTTATAGCCAAGTTCTGTAATGAGGGTGTCAATGCTATTCAGATATGGTTTATAGTCCTTATTTGGGAAAATGTTGGTAAATCTACCAAATATTTGAGAGTCTTTGTCGCCTACAACAGAGTAAATGTATGTTTCATAATAGCTTTCCATTTTGCTTGCATATCCATACCCGATACCTCTTTCCGAACCCTTTTTCTTGTACTGCGAGAGCAATGCCGCATATCTTACAAAGTCCATACTGCTTTTTCGGGATTTATCAACGACACTGCTTGATATTTCCTTGCAGAATCCGGGATCAAACCATTCTTTGAGCTGATGGTTCAGGAAGTAGAGGGAAGCTCGGCTTTCCAGTACGTAAAGTGACTTTCCGCGTATGTTGATGTTTCTGAATAAGGTGGAGAAAAACTTCTGCTGTTCTTCTTCCGTAGTAGTTGATGGAACGATATAAGCAAAACCAAGGAAATTCTTGTTAAAGAAATCATCGTCCAGATGTTCAAGGCTTTCATATTTTTCTTGAGGACATTTAGCCATAATTTCTTCCTTGCTATTACCTTTGGCCAATAGCTCTTTAAAAGTCCATTCTATCATATTTTCCTGTTCATCGTCATCCGAGTCATCATCGTTTTCATTCGCAAGACTTTCTATATTCCCAGATCCTGCCTCCTTTTTGGGGAAACGTTCGATGTATGCCAGGAGTACGGATGTAAGTCTCTGCTGGCCATCAATGATCAGGTTATCTTGTCCGTTTGCTGTTTTATAAGCTCCGATAGTCACAGGAGGGATGAATTGTTTTTCTTTGAATGAATCAATCAGGTTGTTATAGTCATCTTTGTTCCATACAAATGTACGCTGATATTCAGGCAACACTATGTTGTGTTTCAGTATCATCTGTATCCAGTAGGCTAGTGAATACTCGCCATAATATGTTCGGTTGTTATTCATTTTAAACTACAAAAGGATTAAAGGTTATATCTATATGTTTATAAAAGTTCGTGTAATATAAGAAAACTTATTGATATTTGAAAATATTTTTAGGGATTTAATTCTGTTAAGAATGAAATTTGATATTTTTGTATTGCATTATTATTAACGTTGTGCAAAAGGTTAAAAAATCAAACAGTGATTTTTGCTGATAATTGTTATGAGTTTAATTATATATTTATAGGAATATGATTAATAGTTTGGAAAGATTAAAACAAGTTTTGTCCGAAAATAGATATGATTTAGCTTTTATTGTAGGCAATGGAATTAATAGATTTGCATATGGTTGTATTCGAGATGTTTCTTGGAATGGACTTCTATTGGAAGTGTGGCAGCAGATTTCTTATAGAACTATGAGTGATATATCTTCTGGAATTTCTTTAACAGAGTTTTATGATATTATGGAGATGGAAGCAGGCTCTATTGATAAAGTTAGGCAAAAAGTTGTTGATTTACTAGGTGAGTGGCGGCCGGATGAATACCATAAATGGTTGCAGGAGAAAATATCTTCAGACTGGGATGTACCTTTATTGACTACTAATTTTGATATGAACCTAAATGAAGGATTAACTCTTAATAAGTTAGAGTCTGAGAATTTGAAATTTACAGACTATTATCCATGGAATGTTTATTTTTCCAGAACAGAGTTGAACAGTCCTACTGAAGGATTTGGAGTATGGCATATTAACGGAATGCTTAAATATAAAAGAAGTATTAGATTAGGGCTATCTGAGTATATGAGTTTATCATCCAGAGTACGAACATTCCTTCATAAAGAAGATGGTTTGGATGATTTTGATTTGAAGAATCAGAATCGCTGGAAAGGATATCCTACATGGTTACACATTATTTTTAATAAATCATTGTGTATATTTGGTTTGGCTTTAGATGAAAATGAAACATTTCTGAGATGGTTGTTGATTGAGCGTGCAAAATATTTTAAGAGGTATCCTGAGCGCAAGAAAAAAGGTTGGTTCGTGTGTAAAGCAGGTGAATGCTCAGAAGGTAAGAGATTATATTTGGACTATATTGGGTTTGAATTAGTACAATTGGATAGTTATGATGATATTTATAGAGGAATATTCTTGCCTTAAATTTGGGATATTTTTATAAATGAGGGGTATCACTTTATGTCAAATAAACCTAATGCAATGGTTTTCATGGATGCAAAACAAACATAGGATGGATAGAAGTACGAGATTCTTAAGGATAAATAGATAAAACTTTCAATGAGTATGAACCATAAATAATGTGAAGATGGCTGGAGTCGTCTTTAAGGGATTGCGTGGCAAGGACAATGCTTCCTTTTATAGACTATGAATAAAGTATTATACTTACTTCTATCTTAAATAAGTGTAAAGAAACAGGAATGGATGGGAAATAGACCGTCTGTGAGACCTTTTTCCCATCCTCTTCTTACCTACCAAAATTTAAGTTATATAAGTATATCACATATGATCAAATATTTCTTTTGTGTATTATTCTTTTTCACTAAGTTCATCAATCCATTTGTAGTATTCTCCACCTAAGCCATCACTAATATCGTTTAAATTAATTATTTCTTCATCATTAACTGCCCCAATAATGAAGTCTTCAGAAGACTCGAACATGAACATAACATTGAATAATGCATTGTCAATAGCTGTTACGGATACTTCTTTTATAATTTCCATATCTTCCTCTGAGAAATGTTTTAGCTTATCGCATAACTTCTGAATAGCTTCTGCCTTATAATCTCCAGATAAGACTTTATTCATCTCTAATACAGTTTGCATTCTGACATCATTTATAAATGTCTTTCCAAATTGATTTAAAATTTCTTTTTCTTCCATACTACATTTTTTTATATGTTAATACCAAGGTATATTTGTTGGAGTTGTTACTCCTTGTTTTCTTAAATTCATTAAAGATAGTGCAACTAAATGCCTTGCTTCTTCTTTTGTTGCCCCACCGGCTATTAAAGATTCAACAGCAATGCGATTATGTTCTCTCATGGTATTGGGTCTGCCAGATAAAGCAAGTTCTTTAAATAACTCTTGTTGTTTTTTTGTAATTAATCCATGCCTTAAATTATGTTTTATCATATATTCTTGTCCTAAACAAAAGGCCTTGTATTTACTGTAATTTTTATCATGTTTAAATGCTGCTTTAGCGTGGACGTGATGTCCTCCGACTGTACTATAGCTTCCTGTTTTATCCTTTTTATATGCACTGAGTCCCCAAATATCAAATAGGCTATTAGTGTCTTTGGGATATTCATAAATATTAATAGTTCCTGCATATAGCCTTATTGGGTCCTGTGAGAGATACATCCCCATCTGCGGTGAGTAATACCTGAATCGGTTGTATGCCAGTCCTGTCTCACGGTCATAGTACTGCCCCTGGAAGAGGAACGGTATCATTCCTACGTTTCCGGTCTCCTCGATGACTTCTCCGTTCATGTCCAGCGTCCTGCTCCACACCTCGTTGCCTTCCGTATTGTATGCCTCGGTAGGCGTACCCAGATGGTCTGTCAGTATGGAATAGGCTCTGCCTTCCTTTATCATGGCGGCAGGCACGAAAGATTCCTCCTCGAAGAGCCAGAGCGTGCGTTCCTTGCGTTCTTCCTCACTCAGCCACGCATTCTCTTCCCTTGAGTAGCTCCTTCTTTGCTTCCACTGGTGCAGTGGCACGTTCCCGTTCCATATCCAGCGCGTCACGGTCGTTCCGAAACTCTTCGAGAGCCTTCTTCCCAGTGCATCGTATTCGAATGTCACTTCCTCACCGTCGGGTCGTACCACCTCTGCCAGCAAACCGTCAGCGTTCCACCTGTATTTCCAGTGTTCCTTCTTTCCGTCCAGCCATCTTCCCGTGCCGATGTATCGTTCTGTCAGGTTTCCGTCCTTGTCGTACTCGCAGTGCCACTTTCCGTCCTGTTCCATGGCTCCTCCCTTCAGGAAGCGGCGTACTGTGCAGTCGGGGTCGGGATACAGGTTTCCCAGGCTGTCGCTCTTTCTCCACTGTTCCGTTCCGTCTCCGTACTCGGCATACTCCAGCTGCCCGTTCGGAGTGTACCCGTACCGGGTCGTTCCCCGTCTGCTGTCCTCCATTGCGAGCAGTCGGTCTGCCTTGCCCCAGCGGTAGCGGCGCATGTGCCGTGTCTGCGCGTCCTTTCTCGTGCGTGCATCCACGAGGCGGCCAATGTTGTCGTAAGCGAAACTTCGCATTACGCCTCCGGGCAGCATACGTTCTGTTTCAAAGCCCAGTGTGTCGTAACTGTGCTGCGACTTCCACGGCATTTCACCGTTCCCGCTATCGTCCCCGGCCCGGAACTCCGTCAGTTCTCCGAACTCGTTGCGTTTGTATTCCAGATTCGCCCCGAGCGTACTCTGCAGGGACAGTATCTGTCCGGTCTTGTCGTAGGTGCGTGTGATGGTCTCACCGTCTGCCGTTTCCGTTACGGGCAGTCCCTGTGCGTTGTAGGCAAACTCCACTCGGCTTTCACCCCGTGTGGCTTCCACGAGCCTTCCCGATATTCCATACCGGTAGGTCTGGTCTGGTTCATCCGTTGTCACATACGACACCCTTGTCACCCTCGATGCATTGTCATATTCGTATTCCCTCACGATTCCGCTCGGCAGCCTTTCGCTGGTTACACGTCCGGCGATGTCACGTTGGTATATCCTTGTTCCCCGGTCAAAGCCTGTTTCCCGGATTACGTTGCCCACGTCGTCAAGGTCGAACTCATAGTATTGCATCCGCTCGTTTATCACGTGTCGCAGACGTTCCTCCCTGTCGTAGTGGAACCCCACCACGCCTCGGCTGTCCTTGCGGTGTGTCAGCTTCCACATGCCCGAGTAGGTGTATTCCACCTTCTGCAGGTCGTCCCGGTATTCCAGCAGGTTGTCTATGCCGTCATATCTCAGGTGTATGTGGTTGCCGTCGAAGTCTTCTACTTCCGTTACGCGTCCTATGTCATCATAGTGTCTTGTCTGTACAGCACCTTTCGGATTTGTCACCTGCGTGCAGCGTCCCAGTCGGTCATAGCGGTAGCTTGAGGTATTGCCCCGGCTGTCTGATGCTTCCGTCAGGTTGCCGTCCTTGTCGTAACTCAGTACGGTTTTTACACCATACGGGTCAGTGATGCTTATGGCCAGTCCTTCGCGGTACTCTATCTGCGTCTCAGCCCCTTCCGGATTGGTCCTTTTGGTCACATTTCCTTTGCTGTCATAATCGAATTTCCATGTTCCTCCGTCCGCTGTGGTTACGCTCAGCGGCCTGTTGCGCAATGCTCCCTTGCGGAAGAATACGGCCGATACGCTGCCGCCTCCCGGGTCGGAACTGTCGGTACAGTTTCCCCAGCGGTCGTATTTGTACAGGCTGCTGTTGCCTGCCGGATCAGTTTCCTGCAGGAGCTTGCGGTCCGAGTCGTATTTCCATCGGTGTTCGCCTCCGTTGGCATCCACCTTCCGATATACTAGTCCGTCCTTGTGGTAATATTTAGTAGGCTTGTCATGGCTGTCAAGCACTTTGGTCATGCCATCGAGGAATTGCAGCTTGTGGTCGTATATGCCTCCGTCTCCCCATGTATGTATGCATCGGGCTCCGATCTCGCTGCCGTCGTATTCGAAGAACCAGTTCAGTCCGTTTCTCCATGTTTCCTTTACAATCAGCCTTCCTTGGTATTCGTACCGCATGGCATCGCCCATAGCGTTGTGCTGGCATGTCATGTTTCCCTCCGTATCATATTCGTATGATGCGAGTATTGTTTCTTCTCCCTTATTTTCGGGATGAAGGCCTTTTATTTCCAGAATGTGTCCGTTACGCTCATCGCATTCTACGGTAAGCTTTCTTCCCGCGCTGTCGGTAATCTCTTTCAGGTGTCCCTTACTGTTGTACCCGAACCGTATGGCGAATCCGTTCGCATCCGATACGCTCTCTAGCAGATGTACGGAGTCGTATTCCTTCTGTGTGAATCGGTAGTACAGGTCTTCGTCCATATCCCAGATGCAGTAGCCGTCCTTTTCTTTTCTGGCTTCTTTGCGTTCTGTGCGGATGAACGAGGGCTTCTTCTCAGTCGGTAGCGGGAAGGCTACAGGTATTCCATCGGACATTCGTAAGGTGAGGATACCGTCTTCTACTACGATCCCCATGTCGTATGCATGATGCCATCCATTACCCAGCGGCCCTTGGTAATCGCTTCTGCTGTACCAGGTGCGTTCCCAGGAGAGAGGGATTGGACCGTCTATCCAGAAATCTTCCTCGTCTGTGAAGAATGTACCGCTTGCCACGTCCACCGGGTGTCCGGTTACGGTACAGATGGTCTTGTGCAGCATGTCCTGCAACTTTCCGCTCTTTATCTTGTCATTTACGGCTCCATGCAGTTTGTCTGCCAGTTTCTCGGTCTTTTTCTTGTACAGTCTTCCGAAAGCCCCCATACACTTGCGTGAGAGGGCGGCCATCGGGTTAAGCGGCACGGGCACAGGGCTGGTCAGAATCTGTCTGGCCGGAGGGATGGGGTTGATTACGCCAGTCGGCAGGAATAGTCCCGGCACTTTGTGTATACTCGACATGCCCAGGTCGTTGCAGTCCAGATGCATGTGCGTTCCTCCTCCCGACAGTGGAAGTCCGTCGGCAAGTACGGTCAGGCTTCCCATGAAGGCATGTCCGTTGTTTTTGGGTATGGGTATTGAGTTTGCCGCAAATCCGGCTCCCATCGGTACATGCGGTATGCTGCGTGTGGGGGTAGAAGCCACGGCACGTGGAATGAATCCGCCGATTTTCACGGTGGCTCCCATCATGCCTACAGCCATGGTCAGTGCCGTGTGTCCTATCTCTGCGAGTTTGGCCGAGTCTGCATCCCCGGTTTCTTCCGCAGTGGGTGGAGGGGGGATGTACGATGCCACTGCCGCCGTCATGAAGTCCTGCGGACAGAGCAGTGTCCCTACATACGGGTGAGGCATCGGCACGCTTGTGGCCGGTGGTATGTTCACCAGGTGGATATCCACTCCGATTACAGGGTCAAGTTGTTTGGAGATGGGCAGGCACGCCTGTCCTTTCATCCCCAGTGCCCCGAGCACGGGGAGTACGGCTGCCTCGCTTACGTTGTCTGCCAGACTGCCCAAGGCTGTAGCCGCCTTCAGTCCGGTGTCAAGCGCATTGACGGACGGGGATACGCCCGCCTCCGCATTGGCGGAAGCTCCCGAAACCACACCCGACATCTGTGCTCCTACGGTGGCTTCAAGCTGTGCGCTTACCTGGTCGAAATACCCTGTTCCTGATGACATAGTTTATAGTTGTTTTTAGAGTGGGTTCAAGCTTTGAAAAACAGATAGGCCGACAATAGTATGGCCAGCACTACGATGACTCCGAGCCAGAAACGGAATCCGTTTGGCCCCAGTAGGTCAAGCCAGAAGTTTCCTCCCCAGCTTCCGGGGCGGGCATAGGTCCATTTCCAGTCCAGTATCAGTCCTGTCAGCCATACCAGCAGAATCAGGATGACTACAAGGTAGCCCGATTTCGGGTTTTCCTTGATGTACTCTGGGCCTTCACTGAACATTTGCTGAAGGGTCGTCCATATTTTGTTGATCCATTCCATGATATTTTCCTAGATTTTGTTTGTATTCATACAGAAAGTCCTCCCAGTCTTTGCCGATAACACGGCTCAGCACCGAGTTGATTTCCTCATTGCTGACTGACGGCTGGCGTTTCCGGCTTTCCAGCAGCTTGAGCAGCAGCAGAGGGTAAGACGAATGCTTTATCAGGTCTGACGAAAGTTTGTCTGCCAGATGGAATCCCTCAATGTAGCACTCCGTTGCCCTTTCCGTATCGTATGCTTTCTCCCAGCACCATCCGCACATCCTCAGCGTTTCGGCTTGCATGAGATAATCCTTGCAGTTTGCGTAGGCGTCTGCTCCCATTCGGTAGGTTTCTGCGGCATCGTTCCAGTCGGATTTTCGCACCTGTATGGATGCTTTCCCTACAAGCGAGCTGCCGAGAAGACGCCCCGAAAGAGACGGGTCTAGTTTTCCTTCTCCCATCCTTGCCGCTTCTACCGCTTTATTGGCAAAATACAGAGCCATATCCAGATCCTTATGATTGATGCGGTCTGTATATAGGATGGTATATACTGTTACGAACTGGCTTAGCCAGTTTATGTCTTTTTTTACATTGGCAAGTGCCATATCAAGGCATTTGCGTGCGTATAGGTCTGTTTGGGCAGCGTCTCCTTTCTTTACGCTGCTCATGAGTCTGGTCAGTGCCAGTCTGAATTCTGAGGCGGCAGGGTCGCTCCGGTCTTCGTTGGCTGCCTGTTCTGCCAGTTTTTCGGTTGCCCCGTCCATATCTATCGGGGGATAGATGGAAGCCGTTTCCTTCGGATAGGTCGCCATGAGTTTTCCGAATTGTTCCTGACCGATGATATCTCCAGTTCCCCATACCATCTGTTTGTCAAATGGTTGGGAGAGTGCCTGATTGAGCCATTGCCGGCATCCTTCATAGTCCGCAGTGCCTTCCAGATCGAAAATGAAGCTGCATTTCATGTCGGTACCGTTGACAAGTTCACGGGTCAGCTGGTTGAGATTTTCCACTACTGTCTGGGCTGCATTTCCGCTATTTATGGAGCTGTCGTCTGCCTGCCATTCCACTTTTTCAAAAATGATGTCTTCAGGCTTCTTGGAGTTGTTCCAGTACTCAATTTGTTTGCTGATATATTGCAGTACATCTTTGCTAAACTCCATTGCGGATGTAAATGGGAGAGCGATGACGAAGACCATATCTTCTTCTTCGCTGTCGATGGCCAGCATGTAGTCATAGAAGGCCTTGAGCATGGTCTCGTCATCCGGATTGATGACAATGCGTATCATCTTTACCGGTTGTGCCACGGCATTCTCCCAAAGGTGGAGCATATTGTCCGCTATTTGTTGTATGGCATTGCTCATAGGTCAGTTCAGTTTTACGATTGTACCTGCTATGGCGGTTGTTCCGCTGGAGTCCACGGTTGCCTGCGTGGTACCCGAAAGGGTTGCCGTTTTGCTTCCCGTAGCGGTCACGTCACTTCCTTTTATGTTATATGCCTCTTCGGCACTGCTGTTTATTGTTTTTGCAGTCTGCGTGATTTCGTTGACGGCCGTTTCCGTAATCTGGGCCTCTGCGGAGGATTTGATGTTTCCTTCGCTGTCCAGTTCAATGCTGGTATTGCCTACGCACAACATGATGGATTTGGATGCGGAAATCTTGATGTTTCCTTTTCCGTCGGCGGCATAGCTGTTGCCGGCCTGATCCGTCATGGTGATGCTGCCTTCGTCATCATCTATGGTGAGGGTACATCCGCTCCGTGTGGTCAGGCTCTTTTTCTTGTTGCCGCTGTCACCGCCTGTTCCTGTCTTCCCGTTGAACAGGCTGCCCATTACGAACGGACGTTTCGGGTCGTCATACCGGAATCCAACCAGTACGATGTCGTCCTTTTCCGGAATGAAGACAAAACCTCTGTTGGTTGATACTTTATTGCTTATTCCGGCATCAGGAGTCATGACACGTATCCATGAGGTTGTCATGCCATCGCCCTGCCAGTTCATCTTTACCTGTACGCGTCCCTGTTTCTTGGGGTCATCGTTGCTTATCACTACCGCCTGCTGTGTCTGTGCCACGGGTAGAGGTACTTCCGGGGCAGGAAGACTTGTTGTCTGCGAGTAGAGTGCGGTAAAGTTGTTGTTATAGCTTTCTCCGGTTCCGGCTATATGGGTAATTTCAGTGATGAAATATTCACCTAAAGTCTTTTCAATAAAATCAAATTGGAAGTTCTGGATTGCGGTTTGTATTTCCACTACGCTGCCGAGTGTTATCCGGTTGCAGTCCGTTTCACAGGATATATAGTGTGAAGGCGAGGCATCGCTCTGCTGTTTCTTTTGGAAATGGTTTTCTGCCTGACTGTCGTTGGCAACCCTGATTTCCGTATGTTGGAATGCTTTCGATTTGAAGAGTTTGACAGATGCGTCAAAAGCTGTTTGTCCCAGCATGTTCATGCCGGTAGGAACATTGGAAGCGGCACCTTTGCTGAATTTGCCGTTGGCGGAGTCGTATGAGTTTCCCTCTACCGGGCGGGCAAGCGTCTGGATTCCGATGTTCAGGTCGGATATTTCGCGTCCGTAGCTCAGTGGTATGGCTGATGGCAGTTTGTCAGGCTTGCCGAATACAAGTTGTTTCCCGTCATAGTACAGCCATTCGTGATATTGTCTGGCCAGCCTGCGGATAAAGTCGAAGTCGCTTTCCATATACTGGCATTCGTATTCGATGTCAGCTGTATATTCCGGCTTGATGGCGCAAGGCACACCGGCCCTGTCGCATATTTCCTTTACTATGCTGAATAGCGTGGTATTGGTCCACGAAGCACAGTTTAGTTCTGTTTCAAGGAGGAAGGTCAATGAATACCCCTGGATAAGCAGATAGCCGTGATTGCCTTTCGAGCGGTGCAGTCCCACATGTGTCACTATTCCTTTGAAGCTGTTGCCGCCCAAAAGGATTTCCGCTTGCTTGCCTATCCAGTTCATGCTGTTGTCAAGCGTATGAGTCTTGTAGAATTCACCGGACTCTATATCCATGTGAACTTCAAAATAATGATGGTCATTGATGCACTGTTTCAACACAACCTGAAAAAAGGAAGGAAGAGGAACATCATCAATATTGACGGTTGTCATCTTCTGCTCAAGCATAACGGCAATGATTTTTTAGGTGAATAAATAAAATTGCCGCTTGACGGATTGAGCCCTTCAAGCGGCAATATCTTACATTCCGCTTAGGGGCGTTGCCCCGGAGCGTTTAGTTTTTCGGCCATCTGTTGTCAAGCGCAGCGTTGCCCACATTGATAAGCTCAGCCGAGAATGTGAGTGCGATGGTCATCGGCACGTCGTTGTTCACGTCAAGAGTTTCCTTGTAGTGTACGATGTAGG
>OGZR01000167.1_pt1 | contig 42638 bp, 68 predicted proteins | sample 1576851 | NCBI WGS metagenome assembly OGZR01 (sample SAMEA3541492, study PRJEB24748) | human gut metagenome | biome: human gut; feature: human-associated habitat; material: faeces | place: China | collected 2012
GATTCTTCTGTGAACGCTGTGAACGCTGAGAACGCTAAGAACGCTGTGAACGCTGGTGGTTCACAAGCACTAGGCTTTAATAATTTTTTTGTACGAGATGTAGTGCCAGAAGGTGGTACCACTGATTTGGTTACATTAACACAAGAAGATTATGGTTATATTCGAGTTAGTAAAAAAGAAGGATTGGGTACAAAATATGCAGGTGTTTACGCTAGAGTACAATGGAGTGAGCCAGAGGATTTAAAAGGTCTATGGCATTTTGATGGCAATACTGCTCCAATTTATAAAATATTAAATAGTATGAGTGATTGGAACTATGGAATTGATTTGAGCAATTATGGCAACACGTTGCAAGGATATGATTTGGAAAAAGCTGTGAGCGAAAATGAAAGATATTTTACCACTAAAGAATTATGGATTATTCCATACATGAACTATAACTCAAATGGTGTTTCAAGTGCTTTGAACGCTTCAATTAGAGTGCGACACGAATTACCGGTTAAAGGACTTGTTACTGCTAGTCAGCTCACGGAACAGCTCACGGAACAGCTCACGGAACAGCTCACGGAACAGCTCGCGGAACAACTCGCGGAAGGCAATATAGTGCCAGCAAATGCCGGATATTTCTTCCCACCTTCAAGTTTATATGCTAGAGCAATGAATACTCCATCTGTTCTTGAACCATCACCATATACTGGAAATGGGGAAATCATATTTAATTATTATGGCGCAAAAAATGTTTCAAGTTCAGATAACAGTTTATGGATATATTGCGTTCAAACATTAAATGTTACGCAGTATGTAGACAGACACGTAACAATTAGCATAAAAATGAATAATAGTAATTATTCTGGCAATGATGCTGATAGTTTTATTTTAAATAAGTTTCAACTATCTAGTAATAAATATTCATGGGGTGATATATATGTGGAGTTAGCAAATAGAATGCTTGGAAATCCCAATATGATAAACATCAACCTTGATGATTACTATGATATATTGAAAGATAAAGAATCAACATATTTACTGTTTGGAGTTGACTACTCTCAAGCTGTAGCAAATGAAGATGGCACTTTTTCCTTAAAATATCCACCTACTACTATTACACTTAATGTTAAGATAACTAGTGCAGACAATGAAGTAATTGCAACGGAACTTGTTGGTTTCGACAAAAAAAATTATTACACAAAGAATGAAATTGATGAAAAATTGCAGGAAAATGGAGACTATATCACTACATGGGGGGATAGTTTAACGGCAGGTGGAGGTTGGAACTCACGACTTGCAGAGCTTGCAGGAATGACACTTTATAATGGTGGAACAGGTGGAGAAAATGCAAGGACAATCGTTGCACGTCAAGGTGCAGATATGATGACCATAAACAATATTGTGATTCCATCAGATATACAACCAGTAACAATAGCGACAAGATCAAGTGATGGTGGTATAAAAACAGAGTGGGGTTATACAGTAACACCTCTGTTACAAGGTGGAGCACATGTAAATCCTTGCAAAATTGGAAATATACTTGGCACTTTAAAATGGACTGGAGCTAATTATGCAGACATGACTGGAATCTGGACTTTTACGCGAAAAGAAACAGGTGAGCAGGTAAAGATTGATAGACCGACTGCAATTCGTACTGATTTTGATATGAATCGTAATAGCCCTTATTTAATGGTTATTTTTATTGGTCAAAATGGAGGCTACAACGATCTTGACGATCTTGTTAGACAACATAAAATGATGATAGAGCATGCGTCTGCCAAACATACCATTATATTAGGCTTGTCAAGCGGTAGTGCATCATCAAGAAAATCTTATGAAGATAGAATGAAACAAGAATTTGGACGATATTTCATAAGCTTGAGAGAATATCTTGCACATCCAATTTACGGAACAGATGGCAAAACCATTGTATCTTGCTATGGTCTTGCTGATCAGGGGCTTGAGCCTGGCAGCAAAGAATACAACGGGGTAACATATAATGCATTAGACGAGATAGCAACAGGCACTGTACCGCATCAAATCTTGCAAGATCATGTGCATTACACAACAGGTACGAAGGATGTGATTGGAACCATGCTTTATAAAAAGTGTTGTGAACTTAATATTTTTTGATTATCTAATAGGCTATAGTTTAGTAGTGGCAGGAGGAAGAACTTGAAAAGATACCACTTTATCGCGTTGGTACGTGCTGAACCACATGCGAAAGAAATTAAAAAAAGACTCAAAATAAGGAGAAAATGGCATGGCACTTTTGGAAACCCTGATACCTGCATGTATATCAGCAGGAGTTACCTTGCTTGTGTGCCTCATCAATAACCATGGACAGCAGGAACGCACACGGGCACTTATGGAATATAAGTTGGATGAGCTTGCAAAGAGAGTTGATAAACACAATTCGGTGATCGAGCGGACTTATAATCTCGAAAAGGACATGGCGGTTGTGATGGAAAAAATCGGTGTAGCAAATCACCGAATCAAAGATTTGGAACAGGAGGAAAAAGAGGAATGAAGAAGTGGTTAAAAACCGTAGGCATCAGATGTGTTAAGACTATGGCACAGGCAGCAATTGGAGTCATTGGCTCCTCTGCCATGCTTGCCGAGGTAGATTGGAAGGTATGCCTATCAACTGTGGTTCTGGCAGGTATCACTTGCATCTTGATGAACGTAAGCCAGATCAAGGAAACGGAGGTATGATATATGGTAAGAATCGGATCGGCGAGAATTGACGAGATCGGCAAGGTATCTGGCGGTGTTGCAGGAGATCAGACAGGGCTAGAGGTAGCAATTGAGCCGTGGTATCTACATAGCAAAGGATGGGTTATCATTCGAGCAAAAGACGATGCAGTGCGTGAGCGTATCGCCCAGTGCATGGAGAGAGCTTGCGCAAACAACAACATTGGTTACAACCAAGATAGAGCTTGGGAGGTTTACGACCTTAGCAAGCCGTATGGATGGGATTGCAGCAAGATCAGTAAGCCGTGCAGCTCAGACTGTAGTAACCTTGTCCGCACCTGCATTGCGTATGCTGTTCAGAAAGCTGTGCAGTGGTTTTCCACTCTTAACGAGGTTGCAGTGCTATCAGCTCTTGGTATTTTTGAGATCATCACGGATGCTAAGTATACCAAAACCGATGCGTACTTAAAGCGTGGTGATATCCTCTGTACATGTACGCAGGGTCATACAGTGGTTACGCTTGATAATGGCGAAAAAGTACAGTGCGAAATTGTACAGCCGTCTGAGGGCAACACAAGCCTCTGCAGTAAGGGCATCGGAACAGCGGTCGCAAAGACTGCGATGCACGTTAGAGACGGAGCAAAAAACACTGCAAGCTCTCTTGCAATCATCAAAAAGGGCACAGCTGTAGAGGTGCTTGAAGTAACCTCTGATTTTTGGTACAAAATCGTGTGGCCAGGTGCATCATGTGGCTACGCATACACTAAGGGCGGTGAAGTATACTACGATTACACAGCTATTAAGTCTACAGCTATCAACGTGGGTGATACGGTATACTTTTCTGGTGGAGCGCAGTATATCTCCGCATGGGCTACAACACCAGTAGCAGCTAAGGCAGGACATGCAAAAGTTACACAGCTTTGTGCAACTGGCAAGCATAACTATCATATTGTAGGCGATGGTGTCTACGGTTGGGTAGATGGAAACACACTGAAAAAGGAGTAAGTATGGATGCAAAGAGAATGCTTTTAGAGGATGCGATTGAAACAGCTATCAAGGCAGAAAGGAAGTTTTTGCTCTGCCGTGCAATGCTGATTGTATCTGTGGCTGTGAACGTGTGCCTAGTGGCTTGTATGTTGGCGAGGTGATTCTATGGATAGAGGACTTGTAAAAGCATTCTGGAATTGCGGAGACAATACGATAATTGAGTTTGCACTTATGAGAGCGAGACTTAACCAAAGGGAGAAAGAGGCGGTTGCATACCTCTTGGACGATTGCTTGTCGCAGGAGCAGGCAGCTGAAAAGATGTGTGTAAGTACCAGAAGATTTCAAGAATATTGGTACTCTGCAACTGATAAGCTCTTGGCTCTGCCTTGGTTGGTAGCCTATGCAAATGAACTTAAAAAATGATTTTCGGGGAGCTTTTGTAGCTCCCTTTTTTAGCGAAAGCGTTGACGGATGCCAAAATAAGATGTACAATGAGCTAGAAAAATATCTCACGGAGGGAAGGAAACATGAGAAAAGTATTTTATGCGCTTGCAGCTGCATCTATGCTTATGGCATCGGTAGCACCTACAATGGCAGAGGAAACCACAGAGGCTCAAACTGTAATCGAAGGAGACGAGGACAGCATAGAGGGAATTGAAGCTCTTTTGCAGCAACTTGATAAGCGCATCGCAGAGTTGAAAACCAAATTAAAGGAGCTGAGAGGTGAAACCGCAGTACAGGAAGGCGATGTAATCTATCAAGATGATATGATTATCTTAACGTATGATGGTATCACAGACGAGTACGGAAGATATGATATCAAGTTTACTGCCGAAAATCTTACCGACAAAAAGATTCGTGTACAAACGGCTGACGCATCTGTAAATGGTATCATGACATACTCAATGCTTGCTGAGGGTATGGAGGCAAACAAGAAAGCAAAGGGAATTTTTACTGTTACGGACGAGGTTGAAGTTGAGAACCTTGAGGACTTGGAAACGATGGAATTTAAAATTCAAGTTCTGGATGATACCACATATCAAGAGCTTTTGCTTACCGACCCAATCACTATCAATTTTGATTTGAGTGAGTAAAAGGTGGTGAGCTTATGGCAAAAACAATAAAATGCCCCAACTGTGGGGCGAGTATAAAAGGAAATGCGAAAGTATGCGAGTTTTGCGGCACTCAGTTTTCGGCAGAGGTGCTAAAAGAGAACGAAAAAGCAAACAAAGCAGGGTGTCCAAAGTGTGGTAGTACAAATGTAGCTTTTAGTCGCGAGAAGCAACGTGAGATCACGGCAGGAAAGAACACTGTAGCGATCAGATCAACCGTGGGAGTGTGTAAAGATTGCGGCTATACATGGGATGCAAGTGCAGGAGCGCAGCAACCAAAGGAAAAGAAAAGAACCTGGCTTTGGGTTTTGGGATGGATTTTTATTTTTCCAATACCTTTAACGATTCTACTTTTGCGTCCAACCACTCAGATGGATGCAAAAGCCAGATGCGGTATCATCGTTGCTGCATGGGTGCTGTATGTGCTGATAATCGGTGGATCAGCTGACAACAATAAGAATGCAGATCAGCCACCACAAACAGCGATAGAAACACAAACAGAGCTTGCAACTGAATAAAAAATAAATTGAGCTTGCCAGATGGCAGGCTCTTTTTTATGCGCAAAATTATCGTTTCTGCATCGTGTATCTTTCAAAGCCTTTGTGCGATGATATGAGCAGGAGGAATGAGAGCATGTATAAAAAGTATAATCCAAATCCAGAAGCCGCGAGAGTAGGAGATTGCACGGTAAGAGCATTGTGCAAAGCTCTCAACCAAGACTGGGACAAAACTTACCTACAGCTATGTATACAAGGCTTGCTAATGGCAGATATGCCATCTGCTAACGCTGTGTGGGGTGCATTTTTGAGCCAGAACGGTTTTAAACGTGGCATAGTTTCGGAATCATGTCCAGTATGCTACACTGTCGCAGATTTTGCAGCTGAACACCCTCACGGGGTATATGTAATTGCGTTAGGCAGCCATGTTGTAACGGTAGTGGATGGGAATTATTTTGATACATGGGACTCTGGGCAGGAAATCCCCCTCTACTTTTGGGAAAGGAGTGATGAAGCATGAACGGATATAACCCTTACTATGGATATCAACCTTATAGCCCACCAGTCCCAGATCAGCTAGCGCAACTGCGGTACAATCAGGGGATGCAGCAAGGAATGCAGCAGGGCTTTCAAGGGTTCGGGCAGCAAAGCAATGATGAACGTATCTGGGTGCAGGGTAAGAATGCGGCAGAAGCTTATCTAGTGGCGGCAAATGGCTTTGTAAGACTTTGGGATAGCAACGGACAAGTTTTTTACGAGAAACGAGCTGATGCATCAGGGCGACCGTGCATGGAAACCTACGAGTACAAACGACTGGGCGCAGAGCTGCCTAAAACGGGAGCAGAAAGCAAGAGTAGTGTAAATGATTACTCAAAAGAGATTGATAGCTTGAAGGTACGGCTAGCGGCACTAGAAAAACGTTTAAACGATGGAGGTAGAGCAAATGCAAATGTTTCAGAATCCAATGCAAATGATTCAGCAGTTTCAGAAATTTAAGCAGCAGTTTACAGGCGATCCAAAGGCAGAGGTGCAGAAGCTCCTCACCTCTGGCAAGATCAATCAGCAGCAACTCAATCAGTTGCAAGCAATGGCACAACAGTTTCAAGGGTTGTTAAATAGCAATGGTAAGTAAATCACGCAAAATGCGTTGATTATACAAAAAAACTCAGAAAGGAGAAAAATTTATGAGTTTAACAAGTGAAAGTATGACTCCTGCCGATATCGCAGCCGTAACAGGTAATAACGGTAACGGAATGTGGGGTGATGGTGGTGCATGGTGGATCATCATTCTTTTCCTCTTCGTGTTCTGCGGTTGGGGAAACGGTAATGGATGGGGAAACAACGGAGGCGCAGCAGGTGCAGCAGATAACTACGTGCTTGCAAGCGATTTCGCAACCTTGCAGCGACAGATTGATAGCTCTACAGCATCGCTAGAGCGCAAATCCGATGCGATCAACAGCGGCTTATGTGATGGATTCTATGCCCAGAACACTACCGCGTTGAATGGATTCTCAAACGTAAACCAGAACCTTTGTAATGGCTTTGCACAGGCTGAGTTATCCAGAGCCAACGGGCAGATGAATCTTATGCAGCAGATGAACGCTAACAACATCACGACTATGCAGAACGCAAACGCTTTGCAGTCTCAGCTTGCACAGTGCTGCTGCGATAACCGAGAAGCTATTGCAGGTGTTAACTACAACATGGCAATGAATACCAATGCCTTGCAGCACAGTGTAGAATCTGGATTCTGCCAGACAAACTACAACAACGCTTCCAATACGCGCGATATCATCGACAATCAGAACAGCAACGCAAGAGCTATCCTTGATGCACTGAACGCACAGCAGCTTGCAGCGAAAGACGCGAAGATTGCCGAGCAGAATCAGCAGATTTTCGGCTTGCAGTTGGCAGCATCACAGCAGGCGCAGAACAATTACTTGGTTCAGACGCTTAAACCTGCACCAGTTCCGAGCTTCCCTGCTGGACAGCTCTACGGCTACATGGGTGGCTGCTGCAATCCGTGCAATAGCTGTTCCTGATAGGGGGTGGCGAGTATGGCAGAATATACGTTAACCACACCTACAGCCGTCCCTCTGGGCGGTGCAGTGCCATATACCAACACAATTATCAAGGGTTGCTGTAATATCAAGCACAGGGCAGGATCAGGGCAGGTGACTGTCAAGGGCGGCACTTGCTGCAATCCTGCAAAGTACCTTGTGTACTTCCATGCCAACGTAACAGGGGTTGCAGGAGCAATTCAGCTTGCACTGTTTTTGGATGGCGAGAGGCTTCCAGAAACCTTGATGGCTGTTGTTCCTGCCGCTGCGACTGACGTTTGGTTAGTGAGTGCAGAAACTGAATTTTGCGTGGACTGCTGCTGTGGCACAGTCTCAGCAAGAGTAGTAGAGGGTGCAACGGTTACAGTTAATACAGCGGAAATAATCGTGAAAAAGGAGGTGGCATAATGGGAACAATGGAAGATTTAAAACGCATGATTTGCACAGAACTTGAAGAAATCGCCAAAAAGGGTGAAATGTCCGCAGGTGATCTTGATACAGTATACAAGCTCATCGTATCGAAGGAAAAGCTTCTGCGCATTGACGAGCTTGAAGAAAAGCTTGGCTATAGCGAAGACGGCAGAAAATGGAGATACAGCAGAGACGGAGAGCCAGATGGCGGCAGCAGCTATGGACGGCATTATGTGAGGGCACACTACAGCAGAGACGGTAGAGGACGCTACAGCATGGATGAGGGACGCACGATGCTTGCAGATCAGATCAGAGATATGATTGATAACAGTGATCTGAGCCAGAACCAGAAAGGCGCACTCAGAAAGGCAATGGAAGCTTTGCAGGAGTGATGATGGAAAGGGGGTAGAGCGATGCTTGATATGGACGAGATAAAAAGTGAGATTGCACGGCTTGAAAATGGAAATATCACCTTTTCAACTGTGGAAAAGCTTGCTATGCTCTACATAGTACAAGAGCGCAACTCCCCTACACCAGAACCAGAGCCAATTGAGATACAGCAAATGCCAAGATATGCGTATGCAGCAGCACCAACTGCCCCTAAATCTGATTTTTTAGAGGCGGTTGGAAAAGTACCGATAGAAAAAGCCTTAGATGTACTGGATGAGCATATGGAAGCAATAAAGCTGCTATATCCTAAGGAGTACAAGGCTGTGATCAACAAAATACTGACATAAAAAGAAGAGGGGAGCTGCGTGCCCTCCTCTTTTTTAATTTTTCTTATTGACTTTTAGCTTATTTAGAGATAATATGGAGTTGAGATAGAAAACTCATTCATGCTTGCAAAGGCATGTGGATTGAAAAAAAACTGAAGACAATAAGTCTAAAGAGAAAGCGGTGGGATTTCCACCGCCTTTTCTTTGCTTTTTTACCTTAATCCCAAATGTGCGATCTGCAAGCCTCATCCCATTCTTTCTCCATTTCGTGGAGTACAAGGGCAGGTTCTTCTCCGTTGATGATTCTTTCCTTTGCTTTTCTTCCTGCGGATGCCTTTTCAAAATTTGCGGCATATGCCCAAGTATCAGCCTTGATGTAAGCGGCAGCGCGTGGGTATTTCTCTGACATAGCCTTTAAATCGTAGTTCGGTTTCGCTCTAACCCCTAATCCGCCTACATCATCAAATGACTTTTCAAATTCTTTGTGCCAGCTTGCGAGATCAGCTCTGGCAGCTTTCAATTCCTTGAGTCCTTCGATTGCATCAATTTTTGCCTGTCGCTCCTCTGCGGCTTTGATTTCTGCGTTGCGGCGGTCAACCAGATAATCGTATATTTCTGGTTTACGCGCTCTGATAATTTCCATAGCATTGTCGCCCTTAAGCTTTCTGGTTTCCAGAGCATAGATTGCACCTGTTAGTACCTCCTTTCCATTCTTGTATTCAGTTTTCAACCCAATATCATATCGCTTAATTAGTGCTGCGATAGATGCGTTCTGTGCGTCAAATTTCATTTTGTGATTCCTCCTTTTTGATTTTCTCAAGCCCGTACAGCTCATATAAATATTCACTGACTTTTGCATGTTCTTTTTGTGGCTTATAGTAGCGCACTGGTATCAAATCTTTTTCAGTGATCTTCCGAGTTCCCCCATACATGCTAAACATTTTAAATGAGCCATCTTCCAATTCTATGATGTAGTGACGCGGCAGGAGTGGGGTTTCATACAATTGCTTTACTTTCATTTCTTTGCTCCTTTCTTTTACAGTTAGCTTTCACTTAGCAATTTTTCAATTTCCGATAGACGTTTCAGCAACTTTTCTTTTTCTGTTTCAAGTGCTTGAAAATCTTCTTTTACCATTCGTTCCAGTGCCAATCTAAAATAAATTGGGCACTTATTTACTCCCAGTTCCCAGTTCTGGAGTGTGCGCTTGGGGATTGAGTATAAATCCCCAAACTTTTGTTGGTTTAATCCAGTCAGCTCTCGAAGCTCCTTAACTTCCATATTGTTTTAGTTCCTTTCCTTTTTCTGACGCCAATTGTAAATTATCTTTGCGTTCTTGGAATAATGTTGACCATACTCAGGTCTTTCTCTTGGTAGATATGCACGGACACTTGATAAGCTTAACTTTACTGCCTTGGAAATATCTTCAACCCCCACCCCTTGGCTATACAATTCAAGAATCCTTGCATGTGCTGCATTTAATACATATCCATGAGTGGCTAGACACTTGGTTATTTTGTGATGAGAACAACCAGTTTGAATTGAAATAGGCTTAACTGCTCCATACTGCTTCCACAAATCAATTATAGCTTTGTCTGTCTTGCTGATTTGATCACCCATCATTGTTCCTCTCTACACTCGGCACTATAGATGAGTTCCATATCTTTTCCAGCTTCGATATAGGAGTTGTAATCTGTCAGCTCACAATATGTTATTTCACCACTTACAGCATTAAACCATGCCTCCACATAGCCGTTATATGTTGCTTTCTTTGCCATTGCTCTTGCATGTGCTGCAATTCTGCCTTTTTCCGTCTTACTAAGCACGAATCTATTATTTTCTCTCTTCATTTTCCTTTACCTTACTACCTTTGGTAGTTCCTTTCTTTGTTATGACTATAATATAGCACCGATTCGGTACTTTGTAAAGCATATATTTGCACCAAATCGGTGTTTTTATTGATATTATTTAATTTTTTGCTATTATGTTACTATTACAAGTGACAAGGTGACATAATAGCAAAAAGCAAGTACAAAAAAATTGCACAAAAATTTAAACAAAGTACACCTTGTCGACTGAGTGACGCTTGATCTCGATTCTCCTCACAACTCTGTGCCAGAAATCTCGCTTTCCCTGTCTTGATAGCTGCTCGTAAATTTCCTTCCAGTTATCTGGCATCTGGCTGACTGGTAGCGCAGGTGCTGCCAAACTCTCAAGCTCCGCAAGCTGTGCTTTCAACTCTTTTGTCTTTTCAAGATACTCAGCACGGCTCATATCACCATCAAGGTATATATCTTTCAGCCGTTCCAATCTCCCCTTGATCTTCTCAATTTTTCCCTCGGTGCTTTTTGCTTTCGCTGCAAGCTTCTGAACGCTTGCGTTATAATCTACAATCAATTCTTCCAGATGATCTATCATGTAGCTTTCCAGATTATGCTCCATGATGAATGCAGCGTTTTTGCATTCTCCTCTCCGCACAGTTCTCATGCGACATTGATAGTATAGCTTTTCACTTGGTTTGCCGTAGCTTGTATAGCAAGTACACTTGGAACCCATCCTTGCACCACAACTTGCGCAGAAGATCAACCCTGTAAAAATATATACTCTGTCTGCTTTTGGCTGCCTGGGATAATGCTGCCTTGCTTGCTGTATAAGCTCATGTTGTGCAGGTGTGATATATCCTGGCACTGATACACCATAGTAAGTGCCGTAGTACGGCTCTTTATCAAGCAAAAAATGAGCGGTTTTCCGAGACATTTTCAAGCCCTTTTCGGCAGCTGCATCCATGGCTTGCACTGGGCTGTATGTGTTAAGATAGGTATCGAAAAAAGCTTGCATAGCTTCTTTTGTCTGAGGATCGAAGTCAATCGTAGATGCTGATGTGCGGATATATCCGAGTGGCATCTTGCCTACTATGATATATCCCTGCGATTTGCGATACTCGTTAACCGCTCTGATACGCTCTGAGGTGCGGTCTGACTCAGCTTGGGCGATGGAAAGCATGATGTTAACCTTGAAAACACCTGCGGACGTTTCCGTCTCGTAGTCCTCCCAGATAGCTCTCCAAGGCACTTTTGCGGCATCAAGCTGACTCTGTACCTCATAGTAGTCCGCAACCGAGCGAAACCATCTATCGAGCTTTGTAAAAAGGATGATATCAATTTTGTGATCTTTGCAATCCTGTATAAGTTGTAGCAGCGCAGGACGTGCTTTGTACTTCTTTCTCGCACTAATGCCTGCATCGTTGTAGATGCCTGCAACTTCCAAACTGTTCTCGCGGCAATACTTTTGCAGCGCATCAATCTGGCTATCTACTGATAAGCCGTGATCTCTTTGTTCTGCGGTTGATACGCGGACATATATAGCCGCCCTTTTCTTTCCTTCCATTTCCTTTTCTGTATCCTTTCTTGTGTTACGTTTACATGATTAGTCATGTAAAAAGTGTTAAAAAAAGTATTATATCGCTTTCTTCTTTGTGTTAGCATGGAAACATCTTTTTTTTAAGGAGGTGCATCATATGGATAGAAAGGAGCTTATAAAAAAGATATCAAGTCTACTGCAAACCTTTGATCTTGTTACCCTGTTAGCTATTTACCGTACGCTTAAACGCGTCCAGAAAGGAGCCGTAAATGAAAAAGATGCTGATTAAAAAGATAACCGATATGTTGCAAACACAAAATGAAGATGTGTTGCTGTTAATTTATGAAATTTTGCTTAGGATGTAGCTTGTTTGAGTTCTTTGAGGTTGCACAGTATGCCCCCAAAACTCTGCGCTTGATCCTCTGAGAGCTGCAAGACGTACTGTACAGCCTCAATTGCGACTTGATAACGGCTTGATGTGGGATCAAGTTGCCTCAGTTGGCTTGCGATGTTGGAGACTTCCGCACATGATGTAACCTGCATTTTGCCTTTTCCAGTCCGTAACCACTCCTCACGAATGCCGAATCTCTCGCAGATCAGCGTGATACTCTGCGTGCTTGGCTTGCTTTTTCCACTGCACATATTAGATACTGCTGACTCTGAAATGTGCAAAGTTCGTGCCAATCCTGCCTGCTTCATCCCCTTCATCTTCAATATCTGTAAAATTCTATCCCCGATTTCCATTTTTTTTCACCTCCCTTCTCTTCTTATTATATCACATTCCCTTTTGAAAGTAAATAGACAACTTATATAGATTAAGGAAAAGACTAATAAAAAAAGGAAACCAGAACAATCTGGCTTCCTAAATGCGGGGAATTATTGAGTTCTTTTCACACAACGCCCCTCGTGCCGAAAGGAAGCACGAAGGGCAGACAGAAAGGATAAAGGTACTTGCCTTTTGTGGTTATCCCACATAGAGAAAAGTATAAAAGATGTATGAACCCTTTACAACCCTAACTATAAGTGCGATGAATAAAAAAAGCAAGGACTTTTTTAAGTCCCTGCTTTCTTTTTTTACCTTTTTACTGGGTGCGGTAATATGCTGCGGAAATGCAGCGTTTTTTACTTTCCCCCCTTGTTGATCGCAGCATTAAGCTTGCGGATCATGTCCAACACAGCTTGCATTTGGGTTTCATCCAGCTGCAAAAGAGTTTTGTTTAATGCAACTAAAAAGTTGTATGTCTCTGGGTCGGTTTCTTCCTTGCGAAAAAGTTGTGCTGTGATCTCTGCAATTTCAGCTTGCTTGGTAAGTGGAGCTTTCATTTCTCCTTTACCAGTTTTTAACCACTCTTCATTTATTCCAAATTTTTGACAGATCAATGCAATGTTTTGTGCGCTGGGATTTGTCTTTCCACTGCACATTGTAGATACTGACGCTTCTGAAATATTAAGTGCTCTTGCTAGGTCAACTCTTTTTTTTCCTGCATCTTTTAATATAAGTAGTATTCTTTCGTTCAATTCCATTATTCGTACTACCTCCTTTCGATATTAACTATATCATACCCTAAAAAGAAAGTAAAGAAAAAAGTTAGAGAAACTAAGAAAAAATACTTGACATTTTAGTGAGTCTAAGTTATAATTTAGACAAGCTAAGAAATACAAAGCTTCACAGAAAGGAAAACAAAGATATGAGAACATGGAAGGATGAAACAATCAAGAGAGAACTGAACAGACTTGCAGAGGGATTGCAGGAGGTTGACAAGACAATTATTTCCTATGTGAGAATCAGCATGGGAAACTTATCCGATACCAGAACAGTTACAGCCTATACCAATTTTGCAAAGGATGAGTGGCTGTTCAAAGTAACCTTCAATTTTGAGATTAACACAATGACAGTTGAGTGTGGACGCTTGGAGCCGTACACAAAGAAAATCTCTTCTCTTAAAAGTAGCGTTAATTATTGCTTAGAATCTTTCAATACTTCATTTGATGAATTTGAATCCTACTACGGTGTGCCTTATAAGCATTATCTTTCAACCACTAAGACAGAAGATGTTGCAGAGGAAACCACAGATGAACCTACACCAGAGGAAGCCGACAGAGAAGTAACGTATATCGACTTCAAGCCAGAGCAGGACTACAGCGAAGAAGAACAGAAAGAGATTGCTGAGACGGTTACAGGTGTAGGGCTTGAGCTACTTGAAAAGGAGCTTACAGAGCTTGAGAAGTTGGAAGAGGAAAGCGACAAAGCGGATGACGCATGGGACAAAGATCCATTGAACGCAGAGCTTGAAGTGGCAAGTAGTAAGGCATACGAGAAAGAGTGGAAAAAGTACATGGACTCAGCCAAAACGCTTGCAAGGCTTATCAACATGGACACGAAAACAGCAAAACAGATGTTGCAGAGAGGTAGCAAGAACCGTGAGAAGGTATGGAACTACTTGAAGCGCATGAAAGTGTATGAAAACAAATAATCAGTGCTGCGCTATCGGCAAGACGGGCAGAGGGGGTAATATGGTTGTAGTTAACGGACATGAAGCAGAACACCTCAGAGAATTACCACAAGCAGATCAGGACAGCATAGCTCATAACGTGCTGAGTGAGCTGTATAGAATCTGGTTGAGAGAGCATGGAATGCACCTTGAGAGTATTGAGGTGAGCAGAAAGAAGAAGGAGGATGTGGGTGCATAAATACGAGGTGCTTTTTTACGTAGATTGGCGATTGGTAGCAGGATGCAGCATTGAAACCTATGACAAGGATAGTGCAGAAAAACTAGCAACTGCCAAATTGCAAGACGAAATCAAAGAAATAGAAAATGCACTGAATGCAAAGGTTAACCGAACTTTTGTATCACAGTTACCAGATAATCAACACAGAAAGGAAAGACAATGACAGACAAAGAGTTAAGATCAAAATTTGAGTGGATCATCAGAAACGAAGTATACCCAAACAGCGAGGATATGCAAGATTATGTTATTCGCCAAAATGAATGCCTTATTGAGCTTTCAGGCGAGAGAATCACAAGTATCAAAAAGCCTGAGAGCCTTGGCGATATATATTACTTCGAGGAACACGTAGGAACGCTGAGAAAGTGTCTCAAGGGGACTCACAAGTGTAGAGCGATTAGTTTGCTGAACGGATGCAAACTTGTACATACAGTTTGCTACAAGGCAGAGGATGAGCCTGATTGGATATCTGAGAATCCGCAAAAGGTGTCCAAACTCTGGAAGAGAGACATAAAGCGTATTATCGCAGGATATCAAGCAATGATCAAGCAGTATAAGAGAGCTTTAGGAGGTGCAGAGGAATGACACAGAAGGAGCTGAGAAAGAAGTACATGCAGATCATCAAGACCGAGGCATATCCTCACGATGCAAAAATGCAGAAGTATTGCAAAGAAAGATGTGGCTACATTGTAGAGCTTACAGACGGTAAGTTTATCAGACTGTATAAGCCAAGAAAGCATGTTCCGTATGATTTCGCTGAGATCATTGACAAAATTACCAGATTAACGTTGTGCCTTGAAGGTTTCTTCGGGTGCAAGACATTTGTGCAGTATTCCGCATCATCAGACGATTGCGATCTGGTGCAAGAAGTTACATATTCTGGTGTAGAGTCAAAGTGGATGAAAGAAGAGGCGGCTAGAGGGCAGGACAGAAATAGCGAAGATATCCAGAGAATCATTGATGGCTATAAGTATCTACTGATGAAATACAAGGTTGGAGGTAAGAAATGAAAGTAACAGATATTATCCATAAGATTTCCAATATAGTTTGTAGAATGCCTGACACTCTTTTCCCGACTAGTGTAGCTACAGCTTGGAATGTTGGCGAGATCAATGCATTATGTTCTTTGCTATACGAATATGCAGGAGTTGGAACAGGAGCAAATTATACTATTGATGAATCCCTTCATGTCTGCATAATTCGCGAGATCACAATAGGAAGCCACACAATCTATCATGATAAGGCACTTGATCAGACGGAAATTGATGCAGCACTTGAAGAATATGAATACCTTGAAATTTAATTAAATTGTAGCTCCGCACGGATTACCCTTTGGGTAATGCAGGTTCGACTCCTGCACGGAGTGATCAGGTTTGCGCAGACCTTGTAACTATTGGAATAGCACAAGAAAGGAGTATACATGTTAGAGTACATAACCGAAGAGGTCGGAAGAATTAGAACTGAAAAAATCAATTTTATACCGTATTTTTACGCTGCTGACATTTGCAGAATCCTTGGAAAAGGCACATGGACAGGTACATATGCGCAGAGATATGCAGGAAAAGAGCATATCAAGCAGATTAAGAATGGCTTGAAGAAAGCAAATCTAGTTGACCTTGACGGAGTAATGAATTTGTGCGAGAAAGCACAGGCAAAGACTAGCAACTTACTTATGGGGGTAGCAAATAGAATCCACTACGATGTCGCGTATTTAGAGGATTCGTCCAGTGGAACAATTTATCTTCCCCTTTTTAAGGGTGAACAGCAGGACTATGAAAACGATGCAGGAGATTTTAAGGTTTTCCATCACGCAATTTTTGGGAAAATCAGAGCGACATTGATTGACGATAATATGTATTTCTACTCAACAGATATCTGCAGGGCTTTAGGCTTTAAGCGGTATGGAAGCGTATATACTAACCGCTATGCAGGAGAAGAAAACTTGAAGCAGATTGTCAGCGAGTCAATGAGAGGCACACGTTGCATCAATGTTATAAGCATTGCAGGAGTACGCAATCTGTGTCAGCGTAGCAAGCTATCTCCAGATACTATATCAGATTTCTCAAACTGGCTGCATAACGCTACAAAACAGGAAAAAAAGCCAGATGCCACTGACAGAGAAAAGCCAGAAGAAGCAGTTAAGGAGCCACTTGAAGAGACAGCAGAGGGCAAGGTAGATGCGTTGTTTGAAAAAGCAGTAGAGAATTTAAAAAATAAAGCAGAAGAGGAGAAAGCAGCAGTGGAAGAAAAGCAGGTCGTTGATAGCAATTTTACAACATTCCAGAATGCAGAATTTGGAGAGATCAGAACAGAAGTGATTGGCGGTGAGCCGTGGTTTTGCCTTGCCGATGTATGTAGAGCATTAGAGCTTACAGCAAAGGGAGTAAAGCAGAGACTTTCGGATGAGGTAATTTCAAATTACCCCATCGTTGACACTCTTGGCAGAACGCAGGAAGCGTTATTTGTCAACGAGGATGGCCTTTATGATGTGATCTTAGAGAGTCGCAAGGAAAGCGCACGTAAATTTAGAAAATGGGTAACTGGTGAAGTGCTTCCGAGCATCCGCAAGACTGGAAGCTACCAGAAACCGCTCACACCATTAGAGCAGATACAGGTGATCGCACAGGGGACTGTTGAACTTGCACAGAAGGTAGAAAAGCTTGAGCGAAACTCAACCCAACTTGAACGAAGCTTAAACCAGTTGGAGCATGACATGCCTCTATATGGATGCGAGATTGACGAGGTGCAGCAGCACGTAAAGCGTAAGGGTGTACAATGCCTGGGCGGCAAGGACAGCGAAGCATACGCAGACGGTAGCATCAGAAGCCAAGTGTATAAGGACATTTACAGCCAGTTGAAAAGAGAGTATGGCTGTGTGAGTACCTACAAGAGTATCAAGCGTAAGTATATCGCAGATGTACATGATTTCATTGACTGCTATCAGCTCCCGACAGTACTTGAGGAGCAGATCACGGCAGCCAACGCACAACAGAGATTATTCTAAGGAGGATAAAATGATGTTAAACGAGATTAAAGAGTATTTCAGCGACAAGCAGCGCGAGGCATTGCCACTTATCATCACTGAGGCGGCAACTCTTCCGAGTAACTATAGAACATTCCTGCTTGGCTATACCTCAGGCATGGCAGATGCGGCAAGACTTGAAGTAATGCGCCAGGCGAAGAGGGAAGCAAAATGAAGGTGATTTGGCAACCCACACTAGAAGCAGAAAAGCTTGTAAGTAATGCAGAGAGAGCATTACAGTGCCAGATTTCAAGAGGATTCAAAGCGCGACTTGAGAAGGAAGCGAAGCGCGAAAGATTCCTTGATGCAATTGCTAAGGGTATCTCAGACCTGATTCTTGGATGTGTTATCTTTGGCAGCTTGGCAATAGCATTATACTTTGGTTCAAAATAAGGAGGATAAAAAAATGAGCAGTGTTACAGGATATGTTTTGACGGGAAATGACGGAAAGCCGTATTACAGCTTGGCTATCACAAATACAGAATTGATTGAAAGACTTCACCAGTACTTAACTGATGCAGCGGCAGACGCAATGGACATTCAGCATTACAAGGAAGCAGAGGAGCTTCTTCACAGTGCAAACAACCTGAGTGATCTTATCGTAGAGGCAGCGGCAGAAGAGGGAAGCGAGGTAGAAGAGTAATGGCATTTTCACTGTATGAAATCAATTCGCAGATTGAGCAGGCATGGGGCGCAGCAGTAGACCCAGACACAGGAGAGATCATCAACGAGGAAGCATTGCAGGAGCTTGAACAGCTTGGAATGCAGCGTGAGGAGAAGCTTGAGAATCTGGCATTGTTTTACAAGAACCTTTCGGCAGAGGCAGAAGCATTGAAAGCCGAGAAGATGCGCCTTGCAGCACGTCAGGCGGCAGCAGAAAAAAAGGCAGAGGGTATTAAAAAGTACATTACGGAGTCTATGGATTCCGCAGGAGGCGAGAAGATCAAGACAAGCAAGGTTGCCATTGGTTGGAGAAAGTCGGAAAGCGTCCAGATCAATGCAGGGGCATTCCTGCCTGATGAGTACCTTACCTACAAAGAGCCAGAGCCTAATAAGGCAGCAATTAAAAAGGCATTAAAGGCAGGTACTTCCATTGATGGTGCAACACTCGTTACCACAAATAATATTCAGATCAAGTAAGCAGGAGGAAAACCACTAATGAAACTTTACAAGAATCGGTCTGTAAATCATCCTTGCTATTTTGTTAGAACTGGTCAGCTTAATGCTGAGCCATTTGAAAGCGGAGAGAGTTTAAGCACAGGATATATGATAGAACTCTGTAGCGAAGAATGGCAATGTAGAAAAGTTAAGTGTTATGACTCATTCCTTAACAGTAATTTTGATTGTATCGCAGAAAAAGAAGAATCAGAAAGTGATTTTATAAAAAGCGCATTTATCAATCTGGTATTATCGCTGATTTCGGACTCAAAAAGAGAAAAGAAGGAGGAAGGGCTAAAATCAGCTCAGAGTTGCATCTTAACATGGCTTAGCTGTTACCCAGCCAAGTTACCACAGCTAAAACGTATTATCATGCCAGAAGATTTTTCCACTTCTCTTTATCAAGAGGTTGCTAGCATTATGTATCGCCAGATTGAGCAGGGGAAAATGAATCTTAACGAGCTACTCAAAAATTTTGTTGAAGATGAAAACCAATATCAGGAAGTGGTTAAAATCTTTGCTAATAAGCAGGAGATATCTGAATCAGAAAAAGCAAAAGGAATACGCGAATGTGTGATTCGTGTAAAACGTCACAGCCTGCAAAAAGAAGCTGATACAACAGACGACATTAAACGTCTACAAGAAGTAATGGAAGCGTTAAAGGGGCTGGATCACTTAAATATATCATTCTAGGAGTATAGGCAATGAATAAAAGACAGAGAAAGAAGCAGTTCAAGAAGCTTCACGGCATGAACCCGAAGCAGTATTTCCTTGAAAAAGCAATGCCAGAAATTGTAAAAGTTGTAGTAGATGTGGCTACCGCCATGGTTAAAGTATTGTGCAAGCTTAACGGTACTCTTTGGGAGATTGCCAGAGTACGGATGGCAAATGCTAACCTGCTGAAAAACCTCACAGAGCAGCGAAAGCAGGGGAAGAGAAAGAAAGGAAAATGGAGTAGATGAAATTTAGAGTATTAACAGCGGATGATGTGGAGGTTCGCATTGCAACTGTAAAGAAAAATGGTGTGTCACTCCTGCTGTATAAAGACGCAAGAGTAGATCAGAATATCTTAGATGATACCGTAGGAGCTGATAACTGGCAGAAGAAATACGAGATCATCGGCGGCAACCTCTTTTGCAGTGTTGGAATCCGCACACTACATGAAGATTCGCAGGAGCGTGAATGGATTTGGAAGCAGGATGTAGGAGTGGAGAGCTACGCCGAGAAGGAAAAGGGACAAGCTTCGGACGCTTTCAAGAGAGCATGTTTCTGTTGGGGCATTGGAAGAGAGCTGTATACAGCCCCGTTTATCTGGATTCCTGCCGATAAGTGTAAGATTGATCAAGTCGCAGGCGATTACCAGAGGTATACCTGCTACGAGCGATTCCGCGTAAAGAGTATGCAGGTTGTATGCGGTAAAATCACTGCATTAAGTATTGCCAATGATAAGGGCATAGAGGTTTACAGGATGGGAGCCATTGCGATTCAAGATGTCGCCCAGCAAGCGACAAAAACAGGAACGAGCCGACCAACACCAATTCTTGTTGAAGAAACAGAAATCAATATTATTAAGGCAGAGCTTGCGAGAACTGGAGTCACAGAGTCGCAGATTTGTGAAGCATACCATATCACAAACCTGAAAGAAATGTCTATGAATCAGTTTTACAATTGCAAGGCTAGATTAAAAGCTTCAAAAACTAAGGAGGAAAAATAATGGCAAAGTTGACACCATTGAAAGCAATCCGCGCCAAGTGCATGGATTGCACAGCAGGGCAGTTTATTGAGATTCGCCTTTGTACCTGCACAAAATGCCCTCTGTACGAGTACAGAATGGGAAAACGTCCCAAGGGTGAGGAAAGTATCGCTGAGGAAGTTGAAACCGAGAATAGCGCAGATAGCGCGGCACTTATTGGCACAGATGAAGAATTTGAGGAGGGTGAAGATGAATAAAGTAATTTTGATGGGAAGATTGACACGTGATCCGGAAGTCAGATACGCGAATCAGAGCACGCGACAGATGGCGGTTGCTAGATACACTCTGGCAGTAGATCGCAGAGTATCAAAGCAAGGAGACCAGACAGCAGATTTTATCAACTGCGTAGCATTTGACAATCAGGCAGAGTTTTGCGAGAAGTATATGCACCAGGGAATGAAGATGCTTGTAACAGGGCACTTGCAGACAGGCAGCTACACTAACAGAGAGGGACAGAAGGTGTACACCACTGATGTGGTAATCGAATCGCAGGAGTTTTGCGAGAAGAGAAGCGAGGGCGAGTCATACGTACCTCATCCTGCTATGGCAGAGGCACAGAAGAACACACCGCCAAGTCAGCATAAGGGCGGATGGATGAATATTCCTGATGGTGTAGAAGATGAAGGTTTACCATTTAATTAAAGGAGGTTAAAACAATGTTTTTAGTAGATTTGTCAAGACGCAAAGCTTACAACGTTGAGAATTTTTCGTGCTTCTATTATGTCAAGAACTGCATATACATCGGAACTGAATATAACGAAGTAATTGTTGCAGAATATGATAGCGAAAAAGATTGTAGCAAAGCGTTTTATAAAATTATTATGCAGATGAGTAAGAAAGGAACAAAGTTAGTTTTTGCACCAACACAGATTGAGGTTGAACAGTGGTAGTTTCTGGAAAATTCGACAGCATGAGCCTATCACTAGATGGCAAGCTAAAAATCACCTTTTCCGTGACTGAGAAAGAAAAAGCTCTGCGAGAGGTGGAAGAGATCAAAGATGTGGAAAAGCTTGATATTACCGCAAAAAAGCACCGTAGCAAGCGAAGCTTGGATGCCAACGCATACTTTTGGGTGCTGTGCGATAAGATGGCGAAACGTCTTGGCTCAGATAAGTGGACGATCTACCTCTTGCAGCTCTCAAAGTATGGAGTGTTTGCAGATTTAAAAGCGACCGCCCAGGCACTGGAAATTTTGAAAGATAAGTTCCGATACACTGAGATTTTGAGCGCAGAGGGCGAAAGTTATATAGTGCGATGCTATTTTGGTTCATCCACCTACAACACCAAAGAAATGAGCGATTTAATACATGGCACGGTATCTGATGCAGGATCACTTGGAATTGACACCATAACACCAGAGGAAATGGAAAAGATGCTTGCTATCTGGAAGGGTAGCAACAACATGAAAGATTATTGATAGCGTTTAAAACCCCCGTAGATGCCTTTTAAAGCGATTTGAGGTTTTAACTGATAACTTATAAGCTAGAGCATATCAAACTGCTAAAAGGCATAGCAGAGGGGCAAGAAAGGAGTAAAGAATGAGAATTATTAAGTATGGCACTAAAAAGTTAAAGATGCAGCGTTTTACATGCCCGTATTGCGGAAGCATTTTTGACGCGGAACCGGGTGAGTACAAAACGAATTTTACAAAGGGTGTTCAATACAACATTATCACATGCCCTTGCTGTCGCTTGCAGGTGATGCAGGCAGAGGAGGAATAAACGGATGGCGAAAAGATACTATTGGTTAAAGCTCTCAGATGATTTTTTTAAAAGCAAACCAGTTAAAAAGCTTCGTAGAATCGCAGGTGGCGATACTTACACAGTAATTTACTTGAAGATGCTTTTAGTTGCCTTAAAGCAGGATGGAAAAATCTACTATGATGGAGTCGAGGACACATTTGCGGATGAGCTTGCGCTTGATCTTGATGAGGATGCAGAGAATGTAAAGGTTACAATCGCATTTTTAAAAGCTCAAAATCTCTTGATTGATGGCGATGCAGAAAACGAGTATATCTTGCCAGAGTGTGCAGCCATGACAGGGACAGAAAGCGATAGTGCAGAGAGAATGCGCAGGATGAGAGAGCGTAAAGCGCTACAATGCAACGATGATCCGTCACAATGTTATGCAAAAGTGTCACAATGTGACGGTGATGTGACGGACAGTTACGAAAATGTGACCCTAGAGAAAGAGAATAGATATAAGAGTTTAGATAAAGACTTAGATACTAGATATAAGAGTATAGATACAGACTCAGAGACTAGATACAAGAGTAATACAAGTAATAGTCAATCTGACGATGTGACTTGTGAAACGCAAAGCGTCTCACTTGATATCAAGGAGATTGCAGAGGCTTGGAATAATTTGCAGAGCTTGGGAATTAAACGAGTTAGCAAGATGATTACAACTTGCACTAGATATAAATCCTTATCAGCAAGAATCAGAGAACACGGAAAAGATAAGGTGTTAGAAGCTATCGAAAATATCAAGGTGAGTAACTTTTTACAGGGCATGAACGACAAAGGATGGGTAATCACTTTTGATTGGTTTGTGAAACCTAATAATTTTGTAAAGGTTCTGGACGGAAATTACAGTAACAGAGTAACGAGAGAGCAGGAAAAGAAAGGTGATGACAGATATGACGGTATCAGAAAGTGGGCTGAAAGAAAAGCAGCAGAGAATACAGCAGGAAGAGACGTTGACACCAGAGCAGGAAACGTGGTTGAAAACTGCGGCAGTGCTGAGGACAGCGTACCAAGGAAAGGATTTTTTGGTTTCTGATAAAGCCGTTGAGCTGTGGTATCAGATGTTACAGGATATCCCCATGGACAAGGTGCAGGATGCAGTTGCACGATACATCATGGAGGAACATTTTCCACCTACAATCGCAGATATCCGCAAGCGGTGTGCAGAGGATAATGCAGCGCAACTCCCAGACTGGGAGCAGGGTTGGGCTGAGTGGCTGACAGCGATGCACAAGTATGGATATATGAGAGAGGATGAGGCTCTTGAGAGTTTGAGTCCGATTACAAAAGAGGTTGTAAAGTGCCTGGGTTGGAAAAATCTCTGCCATAGCCAGAACTTAGAGGGTGATAGAATCGCCTTTAGAGAGGTACATGGTAGATATGTACAACAAGCGAGAGAGAATTTGCAGCTACCAGAGCGGCTAAGAGTGAACCATTATCAGATACCAACATATGCAGAGGAAAGATTGCAGATTGAGGCAATTCAGAACGGTATGAGGTATATCGGAACGGATCAGAGAACAGAAGGGTATGCGGAGACTGCTGCGAACCGAATCCGAGAAAGGATTGGTGAAAATGAGCTGGAAACGAATCGTGTGTGAAACGAAATATTTTTGCCCGGTATGTAATGAAGTGTTTTCGAAAATATTAGATGCGGAGAAGCATTTTAAAAGATGTCATCAAATCAAGGGCGAGAAGGTTTACCATTGTAATATTTGTGGCGCAGGATGGTATGCAGGAGCATACGGAGATGTAGAAGCTGCAAGCAAAGCTGAAAAGTGCTATCAAAAACATCTTGCAGAAAGAAATGCAGATGAGATAGCAATGCAAACCTATTGCCTCTCAGAAAAAAGATTTGGATATGCAACCGTAATTAAAGGAGGTGCGAATTGAAAGATGAATTTTGCAAGTGGGAAAACGTAAGTTACCCAGTAAGAGAAGAGTTACATATTGGCGGTATGCCATCTGGCATCGTTTCACATACTCTGGCAATTGTAGAGTACGAGAACGGAGAGGTGTACAAAGAACAGCCAGAAAACATTATTTTTACGGATAGCAAAGAATATGCTTTTCCGAGAGAGGAGGAAGAAGATGAGATTGATTGATGCGGATGCAATTAAAAAAGTGATTGATGATGTGTGCAGAGAAGGTATAGACGGAGTAGATAATGAGCTAGATAACGATGATCCAGTAACAGCAATGTATGTGGCAAGAATCCTTCACTTGGTTAATAATAAGCTTAAGAAAAAAATTGATGAAGCACCTACAGTAGCGGAACAAAATTGGGTGTATTGTGAAGAGAGATTGCCAGAAATGGAAGTAACTCATGACGCTTCATTTTTCAAGAAGTATCGCTCAGAACCGAATTTTGATTTAGAGGCTAAGAAAAAATGAAAAGTATAATGCAGACAAAAAAAGAGTGCTATGTCTGCCGCAGACTGGTAGGGAAAGAAATGTCCCTACCAGATACAGGGCTAGAAATGCACCATATCTTTGGAGGAACGGCAAATAGAAAGCTATCCGAGAAGTATGGCTTAAAGGTTTGGCTGTGCCATAACCACCACAACGAGCCGCCCTGCGGTGTGCATTTTTGCAAAGAAGCAGCGGAAAAGCTGCACGAAGAAGGACAAACGGCATTCGAAAGAAAATATCCCAATGAAGATTTTAAAGTGATTTTTGGGAAGAATTACAGGAGGTAAGAAATGAAGTTAATGCACGATACAAAGTACGCAAGAGAGTCTGCGCATGTGTTAGTGCCAGAAATCAAGCTGTTTCTGGGTGCAGGGCTGTACAGATTCACAGATTGCAATGGAGTAGAGTGCTCTGCTATCTGGTTGGACGACACAGAAATGTGCTGGGACTACACAGAGAAGGAGCAGGAGTTGATTGATTACTGGGAAGGGAGAAAAACACAGTCATGACAGAGTGGAGTCCAAAAATTGGAGACAAGGTATATTGTGTATGTGAGTACTACACAAGCGATTACACGATGAGATATAAGGGACTGGAAGGTTTTAGAAATTACGGACTTGAGGTAGTGGAGAGCATTGTAAAATCTCCGTACAAGTGGAAAAGTGGTGGGCTAGGCTGCGTATCTGTGTGCTTACACAGAGAGGTGGGCGACAATGCCAATAGCTTATTCTATTGGAAAAAGAGTGACCTAGGCACAAGATTATTTTCTACACGAGAGGAAGCTGCGGCTGTAGCGGATGTTCGTGCTCACAACATGGACTTAGGAATGTGGGGGAAGAAGTACGAGAACCGTCCCATGTACAAGAACTGGTTGCACTGGGAAAAACCAGAAATGCGGAAAAATGGAGCAGAAGCCACAAAATCTCCAGAAAATGGAGCAAAGACCAGAGAGCGCACAAAGAGAAAATCAAAGCAGGTATTTAAACGCAAGGCAGAGCTACCAGAAGAAATCTATACACAGTGGAGAGATGGAAAGCTTACAACCGCAGAAGGGGCAAAGATAATCGGGGTAGCAGCAGTAACTTTTGAAAAGTACGCATACGAGCAGATAAAAGCCAGAGGAGAAAAGCACACAGGATATTCCAGAAACAGAAAGAAACTTGAAATTGAAAATTTTGAAGAAAATTATCAGAAATGGAGAGACGGCAAGTTAAGCGGAGTAGATGCTGCTGAGAGATGTAAGGTATCACAGGCAACATTTACAAAATATGCAAATGAGCAGCTTAAAGCCAGAGGAGAAAGTAAAAAAAGCTCTCCACATTGCCCTCTTCCAGATAATTTTTATGAAATTTTCGCAAAAGTGGATAGCGGAAGAATCCCGATAGCAGAAGGTGCAAGGCAGTGCAATATGCCGTATCGCAGATTTTTATATCAGGTGGAACGGGTACGGAAGGAAAAGAAAAACTGAAGGAGGATTAAACATGGAAATTGCAGTATTTGTAGCAGGAGTATTTACAGGAATCATTGTAACTATCGTTTTTGCATTGTGTGCAGCAGGTGGTGATGATGATTGAACACATCACGCTATAAGAACTGGTGGTACAACATAGTACTGGGAATGATCAACCACTATGCAAGGGCTACACCTGCTACACGGCAGGGGAAGCTGATAGAAAAAGCAATGGAGCAGGCTGTAAAAGAAACTGCAAAGTACGGAAATTACAGAGATAGGCTACAAGCTATAGAGCTGCTATTCTTCGAGGGCTACAGCGTGCCTAAGGTATCAATGATATTAAGCTTCTCAGAGCGTACAATCCAACGGTGGAAAATAGATTTCGTAAACTCCGTTGGAAAAAATGCAGGTTTCTAAAAGTTGGCACAACATCAATCAAAATTAGTTCTACAATGTGGGAGTACGGAGAAAGCTGTTGACGACTCTATACACCTCCTATAAGCCACAGGCGGTAAAAGTGGCTGAGTTGATACACTCCCCCAGTGCAATTCTGGTTCGCCACACCCTCAGGGTGCATAGCCGTCTGGAAAGGCGGCTTTTCTTGATATACGGAAAGCAGGTGAACAAATTGGCAAGAGCACCAGATGCAAGGATTGATCAGGCAAAGGAATTGTATTTGCAGGGTAAGAAATTAACCGAGATTGCAAGTCAGTTGGGCTTGCCAGAAGGGACAGTTAGACGGTGGAAAAGCACTTATAAGTGGGATAAGGGAGACACCGAGCGTTCGGAAAAGAAAAGCGAACGTTCGCTAAAAAATAACGAGCGTTCGAATAAAAGGAAAACCCTAGAGGAAAGAGTTGTAGAGTCCGAAGTTAAGCAGGTGATGGAGAATCCAAAACTGACAGATAAACGGCAACTTTTCTGCATGTTTTATGTGCGCTGCTTTAACGCGACCAAAGCGTATCAAAAAGCGTATCAATGTAGTTACCAAATGGCATGTGGGCATGGACATGAACTGTTGAAAAACGTTGAAATTAAAAACGAGATTCAGCGCTTGAAACAGTCCCGACTAAACCGTGAACTTTTGGATGAGTCTGATATCTTTCAGAAATATATGGATATTGCATTTTCTGATATCACCGATTATCTAACCTTTGGAACGGAGGAAGTTCCAGTAATAGGGGCATCTGGACTGGTAGAAGTAAAAGATCCAGACACAGGAGAGAAAAAACCGCTTACCAAGATTGTTAATTTTGTTCGTTTCAAGCCCTCTGCTGAGATAGACGGAACTATCCTTGCAGAAGTTAAGCAGGGAAAAGATGGGGCAAGTATCAAGCTGGCTGACCGTATGAAAGCACTTGATTGGCTAGCAGCGCATATGGACTTAGCTACAGCCGAGCAAAAGGCAAAGATAGCACAGATCAACGCACAAACCGAACGGCTAAAGCAGGATAACGAGCAGGAAGAGCTTGCTGATGACGGATTCCTGCAAGCACTTGAAGGTAATGCCGCTGCGGATTGGGAGGGCTGGACAGATGAGCCTGATAAAGAAAGTTAAACAGTTTTTTCATTTTAAACCATTCTCTCCAAAGCAACGCAAGGTGCTTAATTGGTGGTGTGATACATCCCCAGTAAAAGATATGGAGGGCATCATTGCAGATGGTGCTATTCGATCAGGAAAAACACTGAGTATGTCACTGGCTTTCGTATTTTGGGCTATGACTACCTTCGAGAGCCAGAATTTTGCAATGTGTGGTAAAACCATTGGATCATTTCGCCGCAACGTTCTTTTTTGGCTAAAGCTGATGCTAAGAGCCAGAGGCTATAAAGTAGAAGATCATCGAGCCGACAATCTGATTATCATATCGAGAGGGGAAACGGAGAACTACTTTTATGTTTTTGGCGGTAAGGATGAACGATCACAAGATTTGATACAGGGTATCACGCTTGCAGGTGTGTTTTTCGATGAAGTGGCTCTTATGCCTGAGAGCTTCGTCAATCAAGCTACAGGACGATGCTCAGTAAACGGCTCAAAATTCTGGTTTAACTGCAATCCTGATTCACCTTCGCACTGGTTCAAGGTAAATTGGATAGACAAGCGCAAGGAAAAGAAACTGATTTACCTGCACTTCACCATGGACGACAACCTTTCACTCTCGGAAGAGATCAAAGAACGATATCGTAACATGTACGTGGGAGTGTTCTATAAGCGTTACATTCTCGGACTCTGGTGCATAGCTGAGGGACTTGTATATGATATGTTTTCGAAAGAAGAGAACGTGTTGAAAGAAGAACCTGACACAATCGGAGATTATTACGTTTCTTCTGACTTTGGCATTCAAAACGCAACGACTTTTCTGCTTTGGCGCAGAATTGCAGGGACAGACGATTGGCTATGCCTGAAAGAATACTACTACAGTGGGCGAGAGAAGAGTCAACAAAAGACAGTGGGACAGCTTGTAGACGGACTTGCGGAAATGCTAAATGGAATCAAGCCAAAGCAGGTAATCATTGACCCCTCTGCTGCTGCGCTGAAAGTAGAGGTAAGAAACCGAGGGCTACATGTAAAGGATGCGGATAACGATGTAACGAATGGAATTTCAGACGTTTCAACCATGCTGCAAACTAGGCGATTGAAGTTTATGGCTTGCTGCAAATACACCATAAAAGAGTTTGGGGCTTACGTGTGGAATCAGAAAGCCCTAGACCGAGGCGAGGAGAAAGTGGACAAGGAAAGCGATCATTGCATGGATGCAGTACGATATTTTGTAAGAACCAAGAGATTGATAAAAAAGACAAGAGCCGCACTTGATGCAGCAGTAGCAAGCGGCAATTACATGCTGTAAGGAGTATAGATTGAAAACATATCAAGATTTAGTAAACGTCCCAGACAAGGGCAAGGGTGATTTCTGTGCAGAAGCTGTGGCAGAGTTCAGAGGAACAAAGGAGTACGCAGAAGCCAAAGACGGTGAGCGGTACTACAACAAGCACAACACTACAATAGAGCAGTTCCAGAAGTTTTTATACACTGTGAGCGGAAAGCGGGTAAAAGATATTTTCTCAGCAAATTACAAGCTTAAAACGCTCTTTTTCCGCAGACTGTGCCAACAACAAGTACAGTATGTATTAGGAAACGGCTTGAAGTTGGAGAAGCCAGAGAACAAAGAAAAGCTTGGGAAAGATTTTGATTTTAAGTTACAGCTTGCAGCAAAAAGAGCTATGGCAGGAGGCAGAGCTTTCGGCTTTTGGAACTTAGATCATCTGGAGGTGTTTGGGTACGCTGATACACCATCACAGCCGGGTTTTTGCCCTCTGTATGATGAGGAAACATCACAGCTAATGGCAGGTATTAGGTATTGGTATCGCCAAATTGGGTTAGATGTTATCTTCCATTGCACGTTATACGAACCAGACGGCTATACCGATTACATTCAGACCAACAACGACCCAGTGAGGACGAAGGATGGAAAACATGGCTATATCAAGACAATCAAACGCACGGCTGTAGGAGTAGATGAAGAAATTGAGAGCAACTATTCAGAGTTGCCGATCATCCCATTATATGCCAATGACTCACATGAGAGCGAATTGGTAGGCATCAAAGAGAGCATAGATTGCTACGATTATATCAAGAGTGGACTTGCAAATGATATTGATGATACCGCAGGATTCTATTGGATACTGAAAAATGAGGGAGGTATGGACGATCCAGACCTTGCAAAATTCATTCAGCGTATGAAGTCCGTAAGAGCAGCTGCAGTTGAGGATGGCACAGAAGCAGAAGCTCATACACTAGAGATTCCCACGGACGCAAGAAACACCATGTTGGAAATTCTCAGACGTGATATATACGAGGACTTCCAAGCTCTGGACGTTTCCACTCTCTCGGCAGCTGCAAAGACTACGCAGGAGATTCAGGCGGCTTATCAGTCGCAAGATAATAAGTGTGCGGATTTTGAGTATTATGTTTTGGATTTCGTGCAAAAGGTTCTTGAACTCGCAGGAATCAGCGACAATCCTACTCTTGCTTGGAACAGAGTTGTAAACCAAAGTGAGCAGACAAACATGGTGCTATCAGCTGCAAACTATCTTTCTGACGAGTGCGTTATACAACATCTTCCGTTCCTTACTCCTGAGGAAGCTATTGCAGAAATCGAAAAGCGGCAGGCAGAAGAAATTAAGAGATTTTCAGCAGACGATGAAGAGGACGAGGATAACGAAGATGAAGGGACTGATACTGAGTGAGTAGTTACTCCGACAAATACACAGAAAAAAGGCTGAGAGAGGTAGAAAAGCGGCTACAACAGGTATATCAGGAAGCGCACAAAGAACTGAAAGAAAAGGCTACGGAGTACTTTAAAACGTTTCAATCACGCTACCTAAAAGAGTATAACGCATACATGGAAGGGAAATATACAGATGCAGAGTTCTTCCAGTGGATCAACAATCAGGTAGCACGAGGGGCGAGGTGGGAAGCTTTGAGAGATCAGATGGCAAGGCGGCTCACTGATGCAAACAAATTGGCGGCTGACTATATCAACAACGTTACCCCTGAGGTGTTCCGCGAGAATTATAATTATTCAGCCTATGAAATCGAGAAGGGAAGCGGCATAAGCTTTGATCTTCTGGACGAGGACACAATCAGGAGACTGTCCGAGGGTGAGATTGAGTTGCTACCACCTGCAAGAGTAGATATCCCAAAGGATGAGCGATGGAATCGCCAAAAGGTGCAGAATGCAGTGCTGCAAGGTATCTTACAAGGGGATGCAGTGAGTGATTTGGCAAAACGGCTAGAAAACGTCACCAACATGAACCGCAGCGCAGCTATCAGAAATGCAAGGACGATGATAACAGGCGCACAGAATGGTGGGCGGCAGGAAAGCTATAACCGTGCCTCTGCCATAGGGATTGAGATACAGAAAGAATGGATGTCGGCAAACGATAACCGAGTGAGAAATTCACATAGGCAATTAAATGGAGTAAGGGTGAGGTATGATGAGCCATTCCCAAACGGCTGTATGTACCCTGCCGACCCTAAAGGCAAGCCGTGCGAGGTATACAACTGCCGCTGTACTATGGTAGCAATCACAATACACGCAGATCAGACGAGGAGAAACGATCACAGCGTAAAAAGTTATAAGGAGTGGAAACAGAGACATGGGAAGTAGCATAAGAATTGAGATTGATAATACTGATGCTGTTATCCGTGCCAGTCGCGATCAAATCAGAAAAGCACTAGAGGAGTGCGGACTGACAGCGGAACGATATGCCAAAGAGAAATGCCCTGTAGATACTGGAAACCTACGCAATAGCATCACACACCAGATGGACGGAGATAACAAGGTACTGATAGGCTCTAATGTAGAGTATGCACCGTATGTTGAGTTGGGCACTGGAAAGTATGCTGACGGTGGAAGAAAAACCTCGTGGGTATACGAGGATAGCAAGGGTAACTGGCACATGACAAATGGGCAGAAAGCGCAACCATATTTGAAGCCTGCACTTGCAAATCATACGGATGAGTATGCAAAGATTATACGAGAGAATTTGGAGGGTTAACACCCTCCTTTTTCTTTTGCCATTTTGAAAGTTGGCACAACATCAATCAAAAATCATGGTAGGGTGTAGCCACTGTAAAGAATAACAGTCGCAATACGGCTATAGCGCGAGAATGCGCCCCAAAGAATAGGAGAAGAAATAGCATGGCATTAAAAAAATCAGATTTTAGAGAGATCATTAAAAACCAAAACGCAACCGATGAGGAGAAAATTTCTGAGATTCTTGAACTGGCACACGCTGAGGTAGACGCGATCAAGACCGAGCGTGACACCTTAAAGACTCAGCTTGCCGAAGCTCAGAAGGGCAACAGTGACAAGGAAAACGAGTGGAAAACCAAGTATGAGTCCGAGCATGATGCTTTTGAAAAGTATAAGAGCGATCAGGCGCAGGCGGCAGAGCTTACAGCGAAAGAAAACGCTTACAAGCAGTTGCTTACCGATGCAGGAGTTTCCAACAAGTTGGTTGATCTGGTAGTAAGGGCGAGCGCAAAGCAGATTTCCGATATCAAGCTTAAAGATGGCAAGATTGAGGGAGCTGATGAGCTTACAAAGTCCATCAAGACGGAATACAAAGATTACATCGTGGATACGCAGAAGAAGGGGGCAAACCTCCCGAACCCACCGAAGAACGATGAATCAAATGATTTTGAGAAGATGAGCCTTGGGGACAAGATGGCATATGCAAATGAGCACCCAGATGCACCAGAGGTTAAGACATGGCTCTCTAAGTAAAGGAGTAATACATGGCAGTATTTGATAACAAACACTTTAACAGTGAGGTATTTGGAAAATACCTTGAAACCGTACCGAGAATTAAGCAGAACGCTTTTTTAAGAGCAGGTATTTTTAACATTAGAGACGAGCTTAAAACATTACTTGCAGATCAGACAGGCGGCAACTACGTTGTATTGCCTATGGTTGGCTTAATTGGCGGTGATGCTCAAAACTACGATGGTAAAACTACGATTACACCTAATAGCATTGATAGCTATATGCAGGGTATTGTAGCTTATGGTAGAGCTAATTCGTGGGGAGAGAAGGACTTTACTAGAGATATCACGGGACATGATTTTATGGTAGATATTGCAAAGCAGGTATCTGGCTACTGGGATGATAACCTACAGTTTAATATCTTAGCTGTCCTTGAAGGTATTTTTGGCATGACCGAAACGAATGATGCCAAGTTTGTTGAAGGACACACATTCGACATCACTGAAGCAAATGAAAAGACTGTGGGTGTAACCACACTTAATAATGCTATCCAGAAAGCAGCAGGTGCAAACAAGAATATTTTTTCACTTGTGATTGCGCATTCTCAGGTAGCTACTAATCTTGAGAACTTGCAGGTATTACAGTACGGCAAGGGTGTAGATGCAAACGGAGTTGAAAAAGATCTGACGCTTGCTACATGGAACGGCAGAACCGTACTAATTGATGATGATGCTCCGTTTGACTCTGATACAGGCGCATACACAACTTATATTTTAGGGCGAGGCGCATTTGATTATTGCGATATTGGCGCAGCAGTGCCAAATGAAACAACTCGTGACCCGTTTAAGTACGGTGGGCAGGATTTTTTGATCTCCCGTCAGCGCAAGGCAATTGCTCCGAGAGGAATCACTTATAAGCAGCCTACAACCACAACGTCTCCAATGCCAGCTGATTTTAAAACAGCTTCGAACTGGACACTCGTTGAAAATGCAGAAAAAACTCAGAAGATTGATCACAAGGCAATTCCGATTGCACGCATCAAGTCTCTAGGCTAAGAAAGGTGGGGGCTATGCTGTATCAGGTATTAACACACATACGCAACTTTTTTGTTGCACCTAATGGCACACATGAGGGTGTTTTCACACTCCGAGATAATAATATCTACATTGATGATGCAGGAGTACAGCAGCCCATCACCTTTCTGCAAGAGGGGCAATATTTTCTGGTTCAAGGCTCTGTCTTTCACGATGGGGTGTATAGATATCCTTGCGAATGCAGAGTGGAGGAGCGATTTACCGGTTCGATTTCCGCCCTCTGCATACCGCAGGAAGTCGTTGATCTTGCACTGGATATCGAGGAGTGGCAGAAGAAATACGGAGACCCTACACCGTATATGTCGGAGTCCTTTGGCGGCTATAGCTATACCAAGGCGACTCAGGGAAGCACAGGCACAGCTACTTGGCAGGAGGCTTTCAGAAACCGCCTGCACACATGGAGGAAGATATGAAACTTGTAGAAAATATGATGGAAGGTTGCAGGCTGATTGAGAAAAAGCGTGTGCCAGATGGTGCAGGAGGCTTTCAGACTACATGGGTAGAAGGGGCAGGCTTTCAGGCGGCTATTAGCCGTGATACATCCCTAGACGCTCGTGTCGCTGAGAAATCAGGGGTAACAAGCGTTTTTACAATTACGACTCATAGATCATGTCAGCTTGCATATCATGACGTTTTCAAGCGGCTTTCGGACGGCAAGACCTTCCGCGTAACCTCTGATGCAGGAGACAAGGTATCACCGCAGGTATCAGGATTAGATATGGCACAGGTAACAGCAGAGAAGTGGGAGCTGACAACATGACGAAAGATAAGGCACTACAGGCATGGTTTACGGCTTTTGGTATGACGGCTTATCCTTCCACATCCGTTCCTGATGACACAGTTTTTCCGTGGCTGACCTATGAGTATATCACAGGCAGCTTTGGGGATCCTGACATGGCTATAGTAGTCAACATGTGGTTTTGGACGGAATCGGAGTCAATCCCTAACCAAAAAGCCGAGGAATTTAGAAAATATATCTTAGCACATGATTTGATTGAGTGTGACGAGGGCTTGATCTGGGTAAAAACTGGTGTTCCGTGGTGTCAGTCGCTCACGGATGAGACGTCACCAACAGTAAAACGCAGATACATGAACGTCACACTCGAATATTTAACGAGGTAATCAAAATGGGAAAAGCAGCAACGAAATTGCCAGATAAAGTATTTGAGCATATCCAAATGAATGCAGGCATTTTAATGTCTGAGTTTGATCCTCAGACATGGACAATTACTGCAACAAATATTATCGGTGCAACTTCTGGCGGTATCAATTTCTCTGATACTCCATCTTTTACGGATTATGGCGAGGACATTGATAACTGTCCGAAGAACACCAAGGAGCTGAAAGAGCTTGATAGCCGAGAAATCAAGGTATCAGGCACTTACGTAGCAGTAACAGCAGAACAAATTAAGAATCTTGCGGCAGCAGCAGACATTGACACGTCTAAGGCAACAATCACACCTCGTACAACACTTACAGATGCAGATTTTGCAGATATCTGGTTTGTGGGAGATTATGGAAAAGGTGGATTTATCGCGATCAATATTAAGAATGCACTTTCAACAGGCGGCTTCAACTTGCAGACCACCGACAAGGCAAAGGGTACTTTTACCTTTGAGTATACCGCACACTATAGCCTTGAGAATCCAGACGAAGTGCCATACAAAGTATACGTTAAGGCAGGTGGCGAGTGATGAAATTATCAGATATCAAAGGCGATCAGGTACTTGATGTACTTGCAGAAGTAATTGTTCCAGTAACCAACATTGCAATGGATGAAGCAGCAACGGCAATTTTTAAAAGGGCAGAGCTTCCAGAGGGCGAAAGCAGAACTACTTTTGCATTGAAACGCATTCAGAAAAATATTCCTACGCTCATTAAGGGGCATAAGGATGATCTAATTAAAGTTATGGCTATTATCTCACAGCAGACCGAGGACGAGTACAAGCAGGGCTTGAGCATGGCATCGTTTATTCACGATCTTACTGACCTAATGTCAGACGAGGAATTCGTAAAGCTTTTTACCTGAGCGCAGACGAGGAGACGCGGAGAGTGCTTTACCTCTGCATAGGAGATTACAGAGGTAGAACACTAGCAGGTTTTTTTGCGTATGTGCAAGGCAGACATGCACAGTACGTAGAGAACCTGCTTTATCGCGTCTATGTGACGGATGCGCTGCAAAAAATCTGTGAAAACACTGCTAACTTTGCAGGCGGACACATCATGAAGCAGCGATATTATGATGCGGCATATGGAAAGCCAAAAAAGGAAGAAGATGCAGAAGAGATCATAACAAAAATTATTAAAGCGGCAGGACTGGAGGTGAGACTGTGAATATACTTGAACTGGTGGCAGGAATCTCTGTTGATTCATCGGGCATGGAAGAGGACTTAGAATCTCTTGCCACACGTGCTGTAGCAAAGGGCAAGCTAATTGCAGATGCTATAGGCACAGTAGCCACTAAAGGTTTTGATCTACTGAAAGGTGCTATATCATCATCAGTAGAGACTGGAAAGTCATTTGACACAGCTATCTCACAGGTTGCAGCGACAACAGGCCAGACGGTAGACCAGATTGGAGACTTAAAGGCTGCGGCTGAGGAAATGGGAGCGACCACAAAATTCACGGCAACTGAGGCAGCAGAAGGTATCAATATATTATCGCAGGCTGGCATGTCGGCGGCTGATATTTTAAACGAAGATGCCAACGGAGCTACCCTTTTAAGTACGACACTTGATCTTGCTTCGGCTGGCGCAATGTCGATGGAATCCTCTGCTACATACCTTACATCATCCTTGAAAGGCTTTAAAAAAGAGGGCAAATCCGCGGCATACTATGCAGATTTGATGGCTAAGGGTGCTACCCTTGCAAATACTAATGTAAGCGGTTTGGGCGAGGCATTATCTGGTGTCTCTGCCAATGCCTCAGCTTACGGACAGGCTTCGGACTCTGTAACGCTATCCCTGCTTAAATTAGCAGAAGCTAATGTTACTGGCTCAAATGCAACGACTGCGCTTAACTCTGCAATGTCTGAGGTCTACACACCTACAGATCAGGCTAAAAAGGCTTTGGATAGCTTGGGAGTATCTGCATATAACGCTGATGGAACTGCACGTGACTTTAACGATGTGGTAGATAATCTCACAGGGGCATTATCTGGAATGACGGATCAACAAAAGAACGCTACCCTTAATACTATCTTTGGTGTGCAAGGGCTTGATGCATACAATAAGATGGCGGCTGTATCGGCTGATAAAACAAACGAGTTTAAAGCGGCTCTTGCAGATGCAGGAGGTTCGGCTGCATCGCAGGCACAGACTCAGCTTGATAATTTAGGCGGTTCATTTACCCTTTTAAGCTCTGCAACTGATGGTTTAAAGCTTGCGTTTTACAACCTCTTTTCCAAGACGTTAAAGGACGGTGTAGACCTTGCCACAGACTCAATCACTATCTTAACTGATGGGTTGAGTTCTGGCGGTTTACTGGGGCTTGTGGAGTCTCTGGGAGGTGTTGCTGATAATGCAGTAACCAAGCTGTTAGGAAAACTTAGCTCTCTCACCAAGCTTCCTCTGGTATCTTGGTTCAAGCAAATCAAAAAAACTGGTGCAGATGCTTTCTCTGGTCTTGGCGGTGCTGTAAAAACTCTTTTTTCTGCATTTGATCCAGTTATCAGTGCTGTAAAAGAATTTTTAGGACTCACAGATGATGCAGGAGGCACAATTGATAATGCACGAGCCAAGATGGATGCAGGAAAGTCAGCTCTCGAAGCGATCAAGCAAGCGATCAGCGTAGCAGGGCAGGTTGTAACGTGGTTTGTATCAGTTCCGCTAACTGGGCTTGCAAATATCCTTGGGCAGAGTTTGCTTGCTAAATTTAACATTTTAAAAGCTGTATTTACATCGGCTGTTGATTTTATATCAAGCTTGCCTGTCATGGACTGGCTTGAAAAGCTTCAAAGTGCTTTCTCTAGTGTGTTTGATTCCATTGCAAGTGCGATTTCACCATTAGTTGATGCAGTGCTTAATTTTTCCAATTATCTGGTGAGCCTGGTAACTGATTTTTCAGACGCAGGGACACAAAGCACAGCGTTTGGAACTGCATTATCAGTGCTTAATGTGATTGTTGATGGCATTGCAACTGCGATCCAGTTTGCAGGTGATATTATCTCTGGTGTTATCTCAGTACTAACGCAAGCGATCAACCAGATTGTAACTGATGCACAGACAGATGGTACGCTTATCAACTCAATTATCACTGGCATTCAGTCAGCAGTGGAGACTGCATTTGCGATAATTGCGGATGTATGGCAAAACGTATTACTACCAGTTTTTACTGGCATCTATACATGGCTATCTGAAAATATCGGCCCGATATCAACGGAGGTTTTTAATGCTCTCGGTGAAGTTGTAACGGCTGTTTTTTCGGTGATTGAGGCAGTTTGGAACAACGTATTGCTGCCAGTATTTACCGCTTTGTTGTCCTCGCTTGAAGATAACATAAAACCGCTTTTTGAGACTACTTTTCAAGCAGCACAAGAAGCTGTCAGTGTAGCATTCCAGATGATTGCAGACACTTGGGAAAACCACTTGAAACCTTGTTGGGACGCAATCAAGACTTTCGCAGATGAAACGCTTTTGCCATGTTTTCAAGCGATTGGAGATTTCCTTAGAGAAAATCTTAAACCAGTATTTGATGAGGTTTTTAAGGCGGTATCAGAGAGTGTAACAACGGCTTTTGATACAATCGTAAGTTGGTGGGATAATGTTTTGAAGCCGCTTTTTGATGGAATGCTAGATTTTGTAACTAACATCTTTTCAGGCAAATGGAGTGATGCTTGGAACGGAATTGTAAGTACATTTTCGACTGTTTTTGCAGGCATTATAGAGTTTGCAAAAACACCAATCAATGCAGTTATCAAGTTGATTAACGGTGCAATAGCTGGCATAGAGTCGGCTTTAAATGCAGTTATCGGAGCGATGAACAAAATCTCAGTAACAATTCCAGATTGGGTTCCGGGCTTTGGCGGTAGCAACTTTGGAATAAATATACCAACTGTCGGATTTGGAAGAATCGGAGAGCTTGAAAAAGGCGGTATCTTGCGTAAAGGTCAGAAGGGATTGCTAGAGGGAAAAGGTGACGAAGCAGTTGTGCCTCTGGAGAAGTCTGAAGGATGGCTCAACAAGCTTGCTGAGAAGATCAACGGCAATCCAAAGCCTACACAAGTAACCGTAGTGATAGAGGGCTACGACAAGGATAAGAAAGAGCTTGCAGAAGCTGTAGCTGAGGAGGTATCAAAGCAGATGGCAGACGATTATGACAGAGATAGGAGGGTATTTGCATGATGCACTACTTGATATATAATGGCGAGTCCTCTGCCGACTATGATCTTTTAGTGGGAGCGCAAAACACTTTTAACGCTCCCAAAAGAAGCGTAACAAAGTATACGATACCTGGCAGAAACGGAGATTTAATCAAAGATAATGGATGCTTTGAAAATATCTCAGTAGCCTACACTATAGTGTGTAAGAATCGGTTTGAGAGCCTTGCGGACTCTATCAGCGCATGGCTCAAAAGTCCTACAAGCTATTGCAGGTTAGAGGATAGCCACCATCCAGAGTACTACAGGATGGGACTTGTGACGGATGCTATCACCTATACAACTGGGACACTCAATCACAGTGCAAAAGCCACAGTGACTTTTGATTGCAAGCCCCAGAAATGGCTTATAGAGGGCGAGAGGGTAGAAAAATTCACTTCGGCAGGTATAATTTTCAATCCTACAAAGTTTGCTTCGAAACCACTTATAAAAGTATATGGGAATGGACAATCTACCCTAAAAATTGGCGATTATTCGATGAGTTTAAACTTGCAGGCTTATGTAACTATCGACTCTGAGTTGATGGACTGCACCAGAGGAAATATGAACATGAACAGTTATGTGGTGCTTGCTTCTGGCTTCCCAGAGCTTAAATCTGGGATGAATTTAATTACTTTTACTGGTGGAATAACATCAATAGAGATTACTGGGAGGTGGTGGACAATTTGATACCGATTTTGTATATAGCAACCGAAAAGCTTTTTAAGTCTCAAGGCTTAGGAGCTTTGGTGGATGTGATCACTTGCAGAGTCACTGAAGAAAGAAACGGCTCATATGAGTTGACGATGACTTACCCTTTGAACGGTCAGCATTTTAAAGATTTAGAATTATCAAGAATTATCAAAGCCGTACCGTCCTACAAAACCGATCCAGAACCGTTTCGCATTTACGCTATCAGCAAGCCTTTAAACGGTATTGTAAAGGTAAATGCGGAGCATATCTCATATCAGCTATCACATATACCAGTAGCACCCTTTGAAGCATCTAACGTAGTGGAGGCAATGGATAACCTCAAAAAGTACTCAGCAGAGGATAACCCTTTTTCTTTCTGGACTAGCAAAGAAACGCAAGCAAAAATGGCTTTTACAGTTCCGACCTCTTGCCGTGCTCTGCTTGGTGGTGTAGAAGGGAGCATTTTGGATACCTACAAGGGAGAGTATGAGTTTGCTGGGTACACTGTAAAGCTACATCAAAACCGAGGATCGAATAAAGGTGTGACAATCAGATATGGAAAGAACCTCACCGATCTAAAGCAAGAGGAAAGCATTGCAAATACGATCACTGGTATCTGCCCATACTGGAAGAGTGAGGAAACGGAAGAAGTTGTAACACTTCCAGAAGTATCAGTTTACAGCAAGTATGCGAATAACTTCCCATATAAGCGGACTGCGGTACATGATTTTTCGGCAAGCTTTGAGGAAAAGCCGACAGTCGCACAGCTTAGAACCAAGGCAGAAAGCTACATTACGCAGAGTGGTGTAGGTGTGCCTGATGTATCCCTTACAGTATCTTTTGTAGTGCTGTCGCAGTTTGAAGAGTACAAAGATATAGCTGCATTAGAGTCCGTCAACCTATGCGATACAGTAAATGTTATATTTGAGGATTTGGGTATCAACACAACTGCAAAAGTTGTGAAAACCGTGTATGACGTGCTACTTGATAAGTACGATAGTATCACGGTTGGAAGTACTCAAAACAGCCTCACCAAGAAGCTCACAGAGATTGACGAGAACACGCAAGAGGAAATCAACAAGGAAACCTCTGCCAGAAAAAGAGCGATTACAGAGCTTGTAAAGAAGGTAGAGCAGGGCAGCGGTTTGTATGTAACTGATAAAGGAACTGGTGGGGCGCATGATTGGTTTTTGCATGATAAGCCAGTCCTTGAAGAATCTCAGACCATCATTCGTATCAATGATGGTGGCATAATTTTTTCTGTTGATGGTGGCGAGACTTACAATGGCTTAGATTGGAGCGGTACAGCAATCTTGCAAAAAATCTACACTGTGGGCATCAACGCAGCGTATATAGATACTGGACAGCTAAAGGTTGTAGATAACACTGGAAAGACTCTTTTTTGTGCCGATATGGACTCAGGTGAAGTAACTATAAACTCTGGCTTGCTTAAAGTTGGTGCAGGATATATTAACACTGACGGACGTTTTAAAATTGGCTCTATGTATTCGCAGGGTGGAGTATATAACAAAGATACAGGGATATACGAGCGACAAGATGTGTGTTTTGATAAGGCAATATTTATCAATTATGGAATTGAGCTTTACGGCAATAACGACTCAGCAGAAGGCATTTCTTACTGTGATTTCCACTCTGGAGCTGATGTTACAACAGGCGACTCTATCTACGATTACACAGGGCGCTTGCAAAACTACCTCAACCCAAACGGCACGAGCGAATTTACGTTTTCTGGAAGCAAAACTAAAGATGGTACTGTATCAAACCCCTGCACAGTAGCAGTAAACGGAACAATTGTACATTCATCCGACAAACGATTGAAGGAAAATATTAGCAAATTGCCAGTAGAAAAAGCAAAAAAACTAATCATGGCACTCAATCCAGTAACTTATAAGTATATCGCAGACCCAACCCACAAAGTCCATCATGGATTGATCTATCAGGAAGTGAAAGAAATAGCCGATAAACAGCAGATTGGTGATGCTGCAATGCTACAATCATTTATGGGGGCAGACAAGGTAACGTATGGCGCGATTGGTTATGATGAGTTGATCGCAGATATCCTTGTGATGCTGCAAGAACACGAAAAGAAATTGAAGGGAGAAAGCAATGCTTAAATCAATTTTTGACTTGGACATGACACCAAATAGGACATTGCCGCTTATAGTTAATGTATCACAATATGATGATATAGGAAGAACACTTGTTTTTAACTTATTTTCATCCTCTGGCAAGTGGACTGCCCCCACCTCTGCGGCTGTAACTTTTGAGGGTGGTAAGCCTGATGGCAAGTTTTTTACGTATAACTGCGCATACTCTAGCGGTACTGTAACCGTAACTATACAGCAGCAGATGACGGCTGTAGCAGGCAAGGTAAGATGTAAGGTCAAGGTAAAATCTGGCGACAAGGTAGTGGAGTCTGCCCCTATCATCATGGTTGTAGATGCTGCCGCAGTACCAGACGGCTCTGATATGTCTAAGTCTGATATCAATGATGCTATCGCCAATGCCACTCAGAAAATCGTTGATCAGGTTAAGGATAATATCCCCTCAGACTACTTTCAACTAAGTACCGATGTTAGTTCACTAAAGCAGGATTTTACTATGTCTACTGTCAAAAAAAACAATAGCACAGTAGCTACAGTAAAAGGAAATGTTGATACAATTACTACCGCAGAATATGATAATTGCCTTAATGTTATTTGGAATTTTCACAGAACCACCTCTTATGTAGGGCTATTTATAAAACTTGCAGATGCAGAATCTATTCTAACTAAAAAATATAGAATGGGTGTTTATAATCCAAATGACATCAATATTTCTGCCAGGATAGGTTTGAGCAATCAATGGTCAAACTGGAGCAAAGGTTTTACTATAGTAGGCGCTAATTTACGTTCAGAATCAATATCAACGTTTGACATTGATGGAAGTAAAACACCGTTATCCTCATCATCCGAGAATAACCCTTGCGTGTTCATTGAAATAATTTCAAAATCAGATTTGAATAAAGATGTAAAACTTAAACTCTATATGGTAGAAGTTAAAGATTTTACACAGCTTGATTCTTCTGTGAACGCTGTGAACGCTGAGAACGCTAAGAACGCTGTGAACGCTG
>OGZR01000170.1_pt1 | contig 42480 bp, 29 predicted proteins | sample 1576851 | NCBI WGS metagenome assembly OGZR01 (sample SAMEA3541492, study PRJEB24748) | human gut metagenome | biome: human gut; feature: human-associated habitat; material: faeces | place: China | collected 2012
ACTCGTCCTTGATATAGCCGTCCAAAAAATCCCGCCGCTGCAAGACGGTAAAGAGCGGCTCGTCAGACAGGCGATCCCCCCGCCGTACGCACTCGCCGTAAAAATCATACATGGCGTTGTACTTTTCGGCAATGGTGTGTCCCTCGCACAGACGGCGGCAGCAGGTCACGGCGGGCAGCGTGAACACCTGCACCGACATGCCCGTGTCCGTGCCCACGCGCAGACGCAGCTCCTCGACCCCGCGCGCAACCTCGTGCAGGTGTTCCTCCAGTGTGGCCAGCAAAACAGCCGTCTCGCCGCCGCTGGCAAAGTAGGCAGCTATATCCTCGGTGCCAAGGCCCATGGCTTTCAGCTTTTCGATCTGCAAAATGCGGGCCACATTGTGGTTGTCGTAATAGCGGCGTCCGCTGTCCGGCGCGGTGTAGGCGGGCGTCAGCAGACCCTTTTCTTCTAAGCGCAGCAGCGTGCTGCGGGACAGGCTGCAGGCGCGGGCGGCCTCGGTAATTTGAAACAGCTTTTTCGCATCTTCCGGCATGGCGCAAATCTCCTCAAAAAAAGTGCTTGCTTCGTTCAGGGGTGGACGGGTTATACTGCCATTATACGAGATGCAGCGCCGCTGTCAAGACCCTGCGCGGCGCAAGGAAGTGGGGGTACAATACCTTGACGCGGTGGAAACGGATTTTGTGTGCTGCGCTGTGCCTGTGCGTACTGTGCGGCATTGCGGTGGCGGGCGCTTCGGCGGCGAGCACCCTGCCCATAACATTTTCCACAACGGGTGAGGTCTACCAATACGCTATAAAGGGGAAGGACCCCGACACCGTGACCTATGGAACAAAAACGTCCGCCCCGGTCGAAGGTTCCGTCAGCGCCGCGCCGTCCGGCAGCGGGATAAGCGTCAGCCTTGACACCGGAGATAACCAGAAGTTCAAGCTGTGCTATAAGGAAATTCCCGTCACGGTCACAGTCCCCGCCAACACGACCTACACCGTAGCTTTAAAGTTTGCGCTGGACGGGACGTACACCCGCTCCAGCAGGAAAGCGAGCGCGAAGGCTTCTTTTCAGGTAGTGTATCTGGGGGATGTTTCCGCCGCCGAGAAGACGACGGTATTTTATCCGTACAAAACAAGCGGAAATACGATAAAAACGACGATTGGCGGCAGTGATGCAAATACCAATATCGTTCAGATAACGATGGATGACGCCACGACCGTAAGCCGTTCCGCAACCAAAAGCTTCGACTTTGTCAACACCACAAGAAATACAAAGGATATTACCAAATATTTCGGCGTCTGGATAGCGGGCAACTTCGGCAGCAGGTTCCACAATCAGGCAACAGCCAAATGCAAGGTCACGCCCGCGTCTTACCTCGTAACTTTTGATCCCAACGGCGGCAGGGTCAGCCCGACAAGCACAGCGGTGACCATCGGCAAAAAATACGGCCCACTGCCTACACCCAACCGCTATGGCTACGACTTTGACGGCTGGTATACCGAAAAAATCGGCGGCGAAGACAAAAAAGTAACCGAAACCACCACCGTCGGCACAAATCCGCCCACCACACTGTATGCCCACTGGACAGCCAAGAAATGTCTGGTAGCCCTTGATGCCAACGGCGGCAAGATCGACACAACAAGCGGACAAGTCAGCACAAAAAATTACACAGCAACCTACGGCAGCAAATACAATTTCCTGCCCACGCCCACCCGCACAGGGGGCTACAAATTTGTCGGCTGGTATACCGAAGAAACCGGCGGCACCAAGGTAACCAGTGACACCACCGTTACCACCACCCAAACCCATATCCTGTACGCCCATTGGTCTTTGATCCCGGCCACGGCCCCTTACAGTGTCGTATTGACGATGGATAAGACCAGCGACTATGGCGCAGAGTTCTCTTGCCGTGTGAGTACTTCCGGCCCGGGTGCTGATCACACCACGAAAACGACCTGGTATGAATGTGATGAAAACGGCGAAAACGGAAAGCTGCTCACCGATGAAAACGGAAACCCCACTTCCCCCAAAAAACCAACTGCAGGGGTGCATTACTATTATGCGCTGGTCACAGCCACACGCAAAGACAACGGTAAGACGGCCAGCAAAAAAAGCAATGTGGCTTGTATAACGGTGTCAAAGGCCACGCCGACAATCAGCACACCGCCAAAGGCTGCCGAGCTGGACCTGGCTGTGGGCAACACCCTGGCTTACAGCGCCCTGACCGGCGGCATTGCCCAAAACAACAACATCCGCTCCGGACCCAACGACGTGGCGGGCCGCTTTGTGTGGAAGGACGCCGATTTCAAGCCGCCCATCGGCAGGGGACGCTATGACGTTGTTTTTCAGCCATACGACACCAACAACTACACAACCGCCGAAACCACGGTGTATGTCAACGTGACCTGCAGCCACAAATTCGGCGCATGGAGCGCCGGAAGGCGCACCTGCACAGTCTGCGGCGAGGAGGATGTACGCACCAACACCGTCACCGTCACATGGGGCGAGCTGGCCTACACCTACACCGACGGGGCGTGGGACCCCGCCACACACGCCTATGACATCGGCGGCGGCTGGGCACCGAACCGCAAAAACGGCGATGTCATCACCGTGCAGAATGAGGGCGCAAACGAAGTCCGCGTGCAGTTCCAATACACAAAAACCGACGCGGCAATCGGCGGCAGCTTTGCCAACAGCGAAGGATACGGCATCTACAGTCCGATTGAACTGAAGATAAACAGGACGCAAACCGTGCGGCTGTGCCTGACAGGCCGCCCCGACAAGGCACTGGACAACACAAAAATCGGGTCGGTAACGGTCCGACTGGAAGGGGGCTATTGATGGAAAACACAGACAAAAACCGCAAAAAGCGGTGGCTGTTGCTCGTGCTTCTTCTGCTGCTGTTGCTTCTGCTGCTGCTTGGCGTGCTGTTCTGCCGCAAAAAGCCGCAAACGGACCCCGCCCCCGCGCCGGAATCCTCGGTATCGACGCCCGCCGGCGGCGGCACGGTGTCGCTGACCTATTCCGATGCGGCAGGCATCGACTTAACCGCCGGGCAGGTCACGCTGCTGTTTGCCAACCCCGAAAAGTCCGGCTGGGACGCCACGGTCTGCCTGGTCGTCGGGGAGCGTGAGGCGGCACGATCCGACCTGCTGGCCCCCGGCGGGCAGGTCACCCAGCTGCCGCTTTTGGACGGTGCCGAAAAAGACCTGACGGCAGGCAGCTGCAGCGGCACGCTGAAGGTATCGTTCTACCACCCGCAAACCGGCGCCAAGGCTATGCTGGACGCCGAAATTCCCGTAACCGTCACCGTAACGGGCTGACCCCCGCACGGACGACATAGGGCAATGCCCGTACAATTTTTCAGGAAGGATGAAAAACAATGATGAAGAAAAAAACAGCTCTGGTACTTACCCTTGCCATGGTGTTCTCTCTGGCACCCCTGTCTGCCTACGCGGACACGATCACCACAGGCGGCGGCACAGCCAGCCACGATGTAAAGGCAACCTATAGGTCAGATTCGTCCGGCAGCGCGGGCGGCAAGGTATACAGCGTGGACATCACCTGGGGCGATATGGCGTTTACCTATACGGCGGAAGCCGGTATTTGGGACCCTTCCACCCACAAAACCACCGACGCCGAAGGCGGTGTCTGGAAGGTAGACAATGAGGGCGGCAACACGATCACCGTGACCAACCACTCCAACACGGGCGTTACGGCAGCGTTCAGCTATGCGGCAGACGCTGGCTTTGAGGGCATCACCGGCACCTTCGACAACGCATCGCTCAATCTGGAAAGCGCCGTCGGCACGACTGTGGAGGCAGCCCCCAAGGCCACGGCCTCACTGTCTCTGGACGGCGCATTGGGCAGCACCACCGCCGACAACACCAAAATCGGCACCATCACCGTGACGCTGAACTGAGCACCGCATTCCTGCGACGGATGTCCCGGACTGCCGCCCCTTGGCCCCCTACACCCTCTTGCCTGTTGCATGTGTAGGGGCGACCATTGGTCGCCCGCCGACTCGGCGCAGCAACGCATTTCCCGGGACAGTTTTCTTGCAAAACAAACGGGCACGGGCGAGCAATGCTCGCCCCTACAATGCACTCTTTCAAAACGCAAAAAGGGATGCCGCATTCGCGGCATCCCTTTGCTTGTAGAAAAAGCCTGTTACCGGAAGATTTGTAGGGATGGGTCTATCTCCGCGCTAAGAGCCGCCGCTGTGCGGCGGTTGCGCTCCGAAACGCGCCTGCGGGCGCAGTGACCCATCCGCACATCTGGCCGCGCGCAGCGCATAAAATCGCGCCGAATGGCGCGCGGTTTTCTCGTCGCGTCGTGCTTTTGGCGAGGCAGCACGGAACGGTCAAGACCGTTCCCTACAAATCTACCGAAAGTTTGCAATATTCCCATTAAGTTTTTCGTCAGTCCAGGGGCGGCCAATGGCCGCCCCTACCTATTTAATATAGGCAGGACAGGCTCAGCGGGTACCCTGTGCGGATTTCTGCCGGGCACTTTTGCGGTACTCATTGGGTCTGGTGCCTTCGACCTTGCGAAAGCATTTGGAAAAATAAGCCAAAGAGCCGAAGCCGATCTGCTCGGCGATCTGGGTCAGGCTGAAATCGGTGCTGGTAAGCAGCGCTTTGGCCTCGGTAATGCGGCGCTTCATCAGGTAGTCGATGGGGGAGACCTTATACTCGTTCTTGAACGAGTGGGACAGGTAATATTTGTTTACGTGGGCAATCTCCGCCAGCTTGTCCAGGGTAATGCTTTCACTGTAATTTTCATCGATATATCGTTTTGCAGTGGCACATTCCTTGCTCTCGGCGGGCGGCGCGGTGAGACGCAGCGAAACCGACGCCATACGTACGATCCTGACAAGCAGCACCTCGGTCAGGTCCTGGCAGACCATCTCGCAGCCGTCCTCCCGCGCGTCGATTTCCCGCAGCAGCAGCTGCATCAGGCTCAGCAGCTCCTCCCGCTGGGGACCGCATTTCAGCATCGTGTAGCCGTGGTCCTTCTGGTCAAACAAAATTTCAATGCCCTCGATGCCCAGCACAATATATTCCAGCGGGTTTGCCTGGTAGCTCAACTCGGTGTGCAGGGTGCGGGGATTCACAATGACCATGTCGTCCGGGGCAACGTCCAGCATTTTGCCTTCGACGTTGAACTGACCGCGTCCATCCACGCAGTAGAACACTTCGGTGCAGGAGTGGGTATGCGGCACCGAGTTCCAGTCCCCGCCGAAGCGGCTCTTGCTCACGTACATCAGCCGGATGGCCTCCCGCGGGGGAACGTCCATATTGAATTCATACCGTGTGTTCATAGGCGGTGCGCCTCCGAATGACAAAATATTTACAAAAAACCCAAAGTATGCGGAGCAATATCGTTACATAATTAAGCAAGAACGGAAAAGTAAAAAACCGCAGGGCATTTCCGGTTCCGCCCTTATTATATACGCATTTGGGGCGCATGGCAAGAGCTTTCCATAAAAAATCACGATGTAAAACAGAATATCGGCACGTTTCGCTGCAAACAGGCCCAAAGCTAGCAAGCTGCACAAAGAAAAATCTTACTTTTTGTGCAGCTTTTTCTTTATTTTCTGATGTTGCCGCCGACATTCGAAAGCAAAGCAAGATAGCACAAATGCGCAACAATATACCTACTGTTCAAAGAGGGCAGAAACAAGTATGATGATGTCAATGAAACGATGCCTGCCGTGGCAGACAAAACGGACAGAGAAGGGATTATGAAGATGGAGCAGACCGGAAGATTGACACTTCCCACAGACGCAGATGTGGTTGCGGAGACCCTGCGGCTGAAGAATCTGTTGGGCGCGGATGCCCTGCGCGACTGCGACGGCACCGAAATGCCGAAGGAGCTGCTGACGGACCCCGCCAAAAAGTACGCTACCTACTATACGACCCGCAAGGACAACGCTTGGGCGGAAGCAAACCCCGACGAGGTCCAGCAGGAGTATCTTATCAGTGACCGCCATACGGCGCGCGGCACGAAGCTGCGCGTTCATCTGATGGACGGCTTCCACACCCAGCAGCTCAAGGTCAACACGCTGGATGACCCCAAGCGCTGGTGGGAGGTCATTGACCGCACGACGGGCGAGGTCGTCCCCACCGACAAATGGTTCTTCGACGAGCCGACGGGCGAGGTCGAGATCGAAACCGTCCCCTATCACGAGTACACCGTCAGCTTTCTGGCGTTCCTGATCTGGGACCCCGTACACATGTACAACTTCCTGACCAACGACTGGAAGGACACGCCGCACCAGCTGACCTACGATGTGCGCCAGCCCAAGACGCAGGCCTATGTAAAAGAAAAGCTGCGCCGCTGGTGCGAGGCCAACCCCCACATTGATGTGGTGCGGTTCACGACCTTCTTTCACCAGTTCACGCTGACCTTTGACGACCAGAAGCGCGAGAAATTCGTCGAATGGTTCGGCTACAGCGCCAGCGTCAGCCCCTACATTCTGGAAAAATTTGAAAAGTGGGCAGGGTACAAGTTCCGCCCCGAGTTCATTGTGGATCAGGGCTACCACAACACGATGTTCCGCGTGCCGAGCAAGGAGTTCCGCGACTTCATCGAGTTCCAGCAGCAGGAGGTCTGCGCTCTTGCCAAAGAGATGGTCGACATCGTCCACTCCTACGGCAAGGAAGCAATGATGTTCCTCGGCGACCACTGGATCGGCACCGAGCCCTACGGCAAGTATTTCGCCTCCATCGGGCTGGACGCCGTGGTCGGCTCGGTCGGCAGCGGCGTTACGCTGCGGATGATCTCCGACATCAAGGGTGTCAAGTACACCGAAGGCCGTCTGCTGCCCTACTTCTTCCCCGATGTGTTCACCGAGGGCGGCGACCCGATCGGTGAGGCCCGCACCAACTGGATGAAGGCCCGCCGCGCGATCCTGCGCAGCCCGCTGGACCGCATCGGCTACGGCGGTTACTTAAAGCTCGCCAGCAATTGGCCCGGCTTTATCGACGAGATTCAAAACGTGGTCGGCGAGTTCCGCCAGATCCACGAAAATATGCAGGGCACAAAGTCCTACGTTGCCCCGTTCAAGGTGGCCATCCTCAACTGCTGGGGCGGCCTGCGCAAGTGGATGAGCAATCAGGTGCATCACTCCATTTACCACCGCGAGACCTACTCTGCCGAGGGTGTTCTCGAATGCCTGAGCGGCATGCCGTTTGACGTGGAGTTCATCGACTTCGATGACATCCGCAGCGGCATCCCCAAGGACATCGGCGTCATCATCAACGTCGGCGATGCCTACACAGCCTTCAGCGGTGCCGAGAACTGGATCGACGAAAAGGTCGTGACCGCCATCCGCAAATTTGTGGACGAGGGCGGCGGCTTCATCGGCGTGGGCGAGCCCACCGCCTGCCAGCATCAGGGGCGGTACTTCCAGCTGTCCGACGTGATGGGCGTGGACCGCGAGATGGGCTTCTCGTTAAGCACCGACAAATACAACACCTGCGACCCGCACCACTTTATCCTGGAGGATATTGACACCGCCGTTGATTTCGGCGAGGGCACGAGCCGCATCTACGCGCAGGGCAAGCACTATCAGATCCTGGCGCAGGACGGCGAGTACAGCCAGTTGGTCGTCAACGAGTACGGCAAGGGCCACAGCGTCTACTTTGCCGGGCTGCCCTACTCCCCGCAGAACTGCCGCATTTTGCTGCGCGCCATCTACTACGCCGCCGGTATGCCGGAGGAGATGAAGCACTACTACGTGACCAACGTCGATACCGAGGTCACGGTATTCCCCGAAACGAAGCGCATTGCGGTCATCAACAACGCAGATGCCGAGGAAAAGACAGACCTGTACATCAAGGGGCATCTGATCGACAGCCTGACGCTGGCCCCGCGCGAGATGCGCTGGGTAGACGATGCCGAATAACACCCGATAATTTATGCCCCGCCGTGGGACATACGTTATACAGCCAAAGAATGGAGAAACATTTTTAAGGAGGAACCCCCCATGAAAAAGAAGAATGCAGCAGCCCTTATGGCGGCAGCTATGGCAGCATCCCTGCTGGTCGGCTGCGGCGGCGGTGCCGCTTCCAGCAGCGCAGCTGCCTCTACCGCCGAGAGCACCCCTGCCGAATCCACCGCAGAATCCACTGCCGCCGACACCACCGCTGACGGCGACGAGACCCTGACCGTATGGGCATGGGACCCCAACTTCAACATCTACGCCCTGAAGCAGGCGGAGGCCATCTACCAGAAGGATCACCCCAACTTCAAGCTGAACATTGAAGAAAACGTCTACAGCGACATCGAGACCAAGCTCATCACCGCTGCCACCAGCGAGGATTACAGCACCCTGCCTGATCTTTTCCTGATGCAGGACTACTCCTACCACAAGATGGTCGCCAACTTCCCCGGTATCTACACCGACCTGACCGACTCCGGCTTGGATTGGGACAAGTTCTCCGGCGGCAAGCTGGCTGATTCTACCGTCGATGGCCACCACTACGGTCTGCCCTTCGACAACGGCGCTTCCGTCATGGCGGTTCGTTCCGATATGATCGAGAATGCCGGTCTGACCGTCGACGACTTCAAGGATCTGACCTGGAGCGAATTCGAGGAGAAGGCGCAGAAGGTCGTGGACGCCAACGGCGTGCCGATGCTGACCTCCTCCGGCGGTTCCGAGCTGATCATCGAGATGATGCAGTCTGCCGGTGCCTCCCCTGTTGTGGACGGCGAGGTCAAGATCGCCGACAATGCCGCGCTGAAAGAGTCCCTGACCGTCTACAAGGACATGGTCGACAAGGGCATTCTGGCCGAGTACACCGACTGGGACCAGTACATTGCTTCCATGAATGACGGCAAGGCTGCCGGCGTCATCAACGGCTGCTGGATCATGTCCAGCGTGCAGGCTGCCGCGGATCAGTCCGGCAAGTGGGCTATCGTGAATATGCCCAAGCTGGACGGTATCGACGGTGCCACCAACTACGCAAACTGCGGCGGCGCAAGCTGGGCCGTTTCCTCCAACTGCAAGAACACCGAGCTGGCCTTCGACTTCCTGAAGAGCACCTTCGGTTCCAGCGTCGAGCTGTATGACGATCTGCTGCCCAACGCCGGTGCGATCTCCAGCTACCTGCCCGCTGCCGAGAGCGACGTCTACAACCAGCCCTCCGAGTTCTACGGCGGCCAGACCGTTTACAAGGACATCGTTGAGTTTGCAGGCAAGGTTCCCGCATTCGACTGCGGCGCTTACTACTCTGACGTGCGCAGCGCCCTGACCGATGCCGTCACCAACATCGTCCAGAACAACGCCGACATTGACAGCGAGATGCAGAACGCCCAGGATACCGTGGAGTTCAACATCGCTGGCTAAGCAAAACATGACACACACTGTGTCCGGTTACAACTGAGAATTTGCCAAGGGCACGGTTTGCATCTGATACGTCCGCTGCAAGCCGCGCCCTTGCTTTTGTGGCAAAATAGGAGACACTACGATGAAGAAAAAAGGACTGAATATGGAGCAGAAGCGCAGCCTGACGGGTTGGGCCTTCCTGCTGCCGGCAGCACTCCTGATATTTGTATTCTGCTTTTACCCCATGGTGCAGGCGCTGATCCTTTCGTTCCAGAAAGGCACCGGCAGCGCTGTACAGCCTGCGGGCTTTGCCAACTACGTGCGCATTTTAAAGGATGCCACGTTCCAGCAGTGCCTGTTTAACACGATTTTCTATTTCGTGATCCAGGTGCCCATTATGCTGATCCTGGCATTGATCCTGGCGCAGCTGCTCAACAGCCCGGACATCAAGGGCAAGGGCATCTACCGCACGATGATTTTCCTGCCCTGCGCCACGTCGCTTGTCTCCTACTCGATGATTTTCAAATCCCTGTTTGCCAACGATGGTCTGGTCAACCGGGTGCTGTCCACCGTGGGCATCCCCACAGTGGATTGGTTCCAGAACGCATGGGCGGCACGCTGGGTCATCGTCATTGCGCTGGTCTGGCGCTGGACCGGCTACAACATGGTCTTTTATCTTGCCGGTTTGCAGAACATCGACTACTCGATCTACGAAGCGGCCCGCATCGACGGCGCTTCCCCGCTCCAGCAGTTTGTTCACCTGACGATCCCCCTGCTGAAGCCCACCATCCTGCTGACTGCCATCATGTCCACCTCCGGCACGCTGCAGCTGTTTGATGAGTCCGTCAACCTGACGGCGGGCGGTCCCGGCAAGGCGACCATGACACTGACCCACTATATTTATAACATCTCGTTTGTAGAGACGCCCAAGTTCAACTATGCAGCGGCGCTGTCGGTGTTTATCCTTGTGGTCGTGGCAGTGCTGTCTGCCATCCAGATGAAAGTAGGTGATAAGCGTGACTAAGGGTAAAAAGATTCTGGCGCACGCTGTGCTGATTTTGGCCAGCTTCCTGTCTGTGTTCCCGCTGTACTATATGCTGTGCGGCGCGACGAACACCAGCATTGATGTTGTGCGCGGCAAGCTGATCCCCGGCACCTATCTGGTAGAAAACTTTAAGTCGCTGGTTGCCAACCAGAATCTGGGGCTGGCAATGGCAAACTCCTTCCGCAACGCCATCCTGATGACACTCATCACGCTGCTGGTCTGCTCCATCGCGGGCTACGGCTTTGAAATTTACCACGATAAGGCGAAGGACGCCCTGATGAGCGTTCTGCTGCTGGCGATGATGCTGCCGTTCGTGGCCATTATGATCCCCCTGTTCAAGATGATGTCCCACTGGGGGCTTGTCAACAGCTGGGCGGCGTTCGTGCTGCCGTCCATCTCGACGCCGTTTATGATCATGCTGTTCCGGCAGGCATCGCGTTCCTTCCCCAATGACATTATTGAAGCGGCGCGTCTCGACGGTTTGAGCGAGATCGGCATCTTCTTTCGGATGTTTGTCCCCATCATGCGGTCTACCTACGGCGCTGCGATGACTGTCACGTTTATGAACGCATGGAACAGCTACCTCTGGCCGAAGATCGTATTCCAAAGCAACGCATCCATCACAATGCCGATGCTGGTCGCAAACCTCAAGAGCGGCTACAGTGTGGACTACGGTATGCTGATGCTGGGCGTTCTGATCTGCACACTGCCCACCGCGATCATCTTCCTCTGCCTGCAGAAGAGCTTTGCCAACGGCATCACGGGTGCAGTCAAGTGATGGACGAACGAACCTACTGCCTGACACCGGAGCAGTGGCGTCACGCCAAAGCCTGCCTGACGCTGGCAAAGCGCTGGGGGCTGATCGGCGACGACAGCCCCGAGGCGCTGGAACGCCGCCGGGCGGCCAAAAACGCGCAGGCGGAAAGAGCGGAGCAGGACGGCAAGCCCGTGTACGGCACGCGGCGCTTCTCTGCCCCTGCCTACCTGCAATATGAGCTGACCCGCTTCAAGCTGGATTTCGCGGAGCCGTGCGAAAAAATTCGTGCGCTGGGTATCTGCCCGGATTTCACCGATGCACAGACCCGCGCCTGGTATGACGCGAATCCGGATCTGTTCACGCGGTACGCCGGCGACAGCTTCCCCTATGAGGAAGTAAAGCAAATCATCGAAAAGCGGATGCGGGAGGAGGTGTACGACAGCCTTGTGCAAGACCTATTACGTGGACCCGCAGACAGGCCGTGACACCAACGACGGCCTGACGCCGGAAAAACCGCTGGCCACACTGTTTGCCGTCAACCGGCTGGCCCTGGCCCCCGGTGACACGGTGCTGCTGAAATGCGGCAGTGTGTTTGAAAAGCAGTTCCTGCACCTGCGCTGCTGCGGCAAAAAAGACAGTCCCATCACGATTGCCGCCTATGGCGAGGGGCCCGCGCCGCGCATTGACGCCGACGGGCAGGGGCTTTGGTATCAGGACTATGGCTGCGCACTGGACGCCCCCACCCATGTGTACCGCGGGTATGTATCCTCCGCCGTGCTGCTGTATGATGCAGCCTATGTCACGGTGCGTGATCTGGAACTGACGAACCGCGCCGACGCTGTCATCGGCGAGCGGTATTCCCAGCCGGATAAGCTGGAGCGTACCGGCGTGGCTGTGGTGGCGAAGGACAGGGGCACGCGCTGCGGCATCACACTGCAAAACCTGCTGATCCATGATGTACACGGCAACGTGTACGACAAGCACATGAACAACGGCGGCATTTACATGACCGCCTTGCAGCCCACAGATGAGACCGCTACCGGCGCGGCACGCTTTGCCGATGTGCTGGTCGAGGGCTGCTATGTGGCCCATGTCAGCCGCTGGGGAATTGCGGTGGGGTATACCTACGCCCACGCGCAGTTCCGGGGTGCCGAGCTGGCAGAAAAAGCCTTTCTGCAGTACGGTCACGAGAATGTCGTTCTCCGTGATAACTACGTAAAAGCGGCGGGCGGCGACGGCCTGACGGTCATGTACGCCCTGCGCCCGCTGGTCGAGCACAACACGGCAGACTCCGTCGCCTGCGAGATGAACGACCGTGTTTATCGGAAGCCGGGCAATCGCATGGGCAAGGTGGCCGCCGCCATCTGGCCGTGGAAATGCAAGGATGCGCTGCTGCGCTGCAACGAAGCCGTTGACACGCGGCTCAATCAGGACGGCATGGCCTACGATGCCGACTCCGGCGACGGCACGGTGTACGAGCACAACTACAGCCGCATGAACGAGGGCGGCTGCGTGATGTTCTGTTTGGAGGAGGCCATCCACAACACCTTCCGCGGCAACGTCAGCTACGACGACCTCGGCGGCACGATCAGCCCTTCCCAGAACCCGGACGCCCTGCTGGAGCACAACACGTTCTATCTGCGTGACGGCGTGCCCTTCGTGCGCGCCCGCATGGATGGAGGCAGCTACACCGAGAAGGAGGATACGATCCTCCCGCTGCCCTAAAAAGTAAAAACAACCCCCGCCCCGGACGCCGAATCTTTCAGCATCCGGGGCGGATTTTTGTACGCATTTTGCCCGTTCGGGCGGGGTTTGCGCAAATGTCGAATGTATGGTAAAATACAGGTAAAATCAGCTTTTTGGGGGGCATCTTATGGGCATTGTAGTCATCGGTGCGGTTTTTGTGGACATCAAGGGGTATCCGCTGTCCACCTATATCCCGGGCGGGCGCAACGCGGGCCGGGTCGAGCAGGTACACGGCGGCGTCTGCCGCAACGTGGCGGAGGACATTGCCAATGTTGAGCTGCGCCCCACCTTCGTCAGTCTGGTGGACGACACCGGCTCCGGTCAGGACGTCATTGACAAGCTGGCCCGGCACAAGGTCAACACCCGCTACATCCAGCGCATGCCGGACGGCATGGGCACCTGGCTGGCCGTGTTCAACAACGACGGCGATGTCTGCGCCGCCATCTCGAAGCGGCCCGACACGACGCCGCTGACCGCATTATTAAAGGAAAAGGGCGACGAGATCTTTTCCGACTGCGACGGCATCGCCATCGAGTTTGATCTGGAGAAGGAGACCGTCAAGCAGATTTTGCACTTCGCCAAAAAGTACCGCAAAAAGGTCTACGCCGCGGTCTCCAACATGAGCATTGCCATGGAGCGCCGCAGCCTCCTGCAGGAGATCGACTGCTTTGTCTGCAACCAGCAGGAGGCCGGGCTGATGTTCTCCGACGATTACGACCACCTGACGCCGGACGAGATGTGCGCCACGCTGGCCGCCAATGTGCGCAGCGCCAACATTCCCTGCATGGTCGTGACGATGGGCGAGCAGGGTGCCGTCTACGCCCGCACCGACGGCGAGAGCGGCATGGTGCCCGCCAAGAAGGTCGATGTCATCGACACCACCGGCGCGGGGGATGCTTTCTTCGCCGGGACGGTCATCGGCCTGACCTACGGCAAGACGCTGGCCGAGGCCTGCGAGATCGGCAGCCGCCTGGCCGCGTCGGTCATCTGCATCTCGGAGAATGTCTGCCCGCGGTTCCGCCCGCAGGAGTTCGGGCTGGATGTGCCGGTCACAGACTGATTTTTTGGTTTTTGAGCACGCATTTCCCTTATTTTACCATTTTTCCGATTTCGCACATTTTGCCTTTTTAGCAGTTTTTTATCCGCACATTTTCGGCAAGCATGGCCGTTTCAGTGCATTTCAGTATCGGAATTTTGCGCACAGTTTTTCGAAAATTCAAAATTTTTAGTTACTGTATAACCAAACATGAAAACAGACAACCTCATCCCCGCAGCCCCGCTTGACCGGCGGGAGCTTGCACCCGGCGTGCAGCTCTGCTTCACCCGGCTGGACGCGCCGCTCTGCCCGCCCCCGCTGGACTGGCCGCGGCTGCTCGTCTTTGATTTCTGCCGCAGCGGACGACGCGCCATCCCGGACGGCGCACAATATGCTATCGTGACGGAGGGTCATGCCGCCGTCAGCTTTGCTGTGCCCGGTGCGGACTTCTACCTGCCCGGCAGCCAGTACGAGGCGCTGCAGCTTTTCATTGACCCCGACGCCGTGCAGGCAGACAGCTTTTTGACGCTGATGGGGCTGGAAATAGGCGGCATCGCGGATTATTTCTGCCGCGGCGGCGTCCACTGCTGCCCGATGAGCGACGCCATCACGGCCATTGTGGACGAGGTCTGGGACGACGCCGCCTACGCCGCTCCCGGCGAGCTGCGCTATGCCGCCGTGCGGCTGCTGTATGAGCTGCTGCGCCTGCCCGACGAGGCCGACACGGCCCGCTGCCCCGCGCGGCAGGTCGAATGCGTGCGCGAGGCCGAGACGCTGGTCCTGCAGGACCTCTCGGTCCGCCGCCCGGCCCGGGAGCTGGCCGACCATTTTGGTTTGAGCGAGAGCGGCTTCAAGCTGTACTGCCAGAACGTGCTGGGCGAGGGGTATCTCGCCTACTTCCGCCGCCGCCGGCTCGAAAGAGCCGCCGAGCTGCTGCGCACGACCCCCCAGCGGGTGCAGGACATCGCCGCCCGGGTCGGCTACGAGAGCCAGGGCCGCTTTGCCCAGGCGTTCTACGACCAGTTCCGCCTGACCCCGCTGGAATACCGGCGCTTGTCGAAGTAGCCCGAAAGGAGCGGAAAATTGAACAACATCACGCGCTCGATTTTCCGTGCCATTCATGAGGGGCGGTGGTTGAGCATTGAATACAAAAACCAACAGACCCAGCAGACCAAATATTGGGTCGCTATCCGCGGGATGAACCCCAGGACCCGCACCCTGAACGTTGACGGGCTGCATCTGGGCAAATTAAGCGTGCAGGCGCTCGACCATATCAGCATTGACCGCATCCAGACCGCCGAGGTCGTGGACGGCTCGTGGTGCCCCGTCAACCAGACGCTCATCGACGACATCCGCGACAACCCCGGGCGGTACGCGGCGCTGTTTGACAACGCCGCCAACCTGCGGGTGCTGGACTATCTGGCCGCCTGCAACCGGCTGGACGCCACGCCCTACCAGTCCAACTACAGCCTGATCCATCAAATTGACGCCGACTGCTTTGCCGATTATAAGGAGGACACGCTGGAGCTGACCGACGACCAGTTCCGTGAGCTGGTGGGCCGGTTCCAGCGCCGGGTCGAGGACCGCCGCCAGAACGCCGCCCGCCCCAGCCTGCCCACGCTGGGGCTGAACCTTATCAGCATTGACACCCGGCAGGGGCTGTACGTACTGGCCTACCGCCCGCTGCGGCTCGACGTGAAAAAGCGCGTCCTGCGGGCCGAGGCGGAGCCGGTCATCTGCCGGGAGTTCACCGTCAACGGCAGCAAGCTGAGCATCCATCAATTTCTGGATGCCGACGACTATACGCTGCTGGACGAGTTCACGAAGCACGCCGAGACCATCAAGGACCGCATCACCCGCAGCAACCCGCGGGTGCGGGTCGATGACCTGCCCTACCTCGTCGCCATCAGCCGCGACTGCCCCGTGGACTTGGAGCATGAGTACCGCGGCATCCTTACTATGTTCGAGGACCCCTCCGGCGAGACGGCCACCGCCCCGCTGCGGGCCTTCTTCGGCGAGATGACCGCCAAGCCGCGCCGCCGCAAGTCCTACCCGCTGGCGCTGCTGAACAACAAGGTCAATCTGGACCAGCTGCTGGCCATCAACAACGCCATGCGCTACCCGCTGGCCTACGTGCAGGGCCCGCCGGGCACCGGCAAGACCAACACCATCGTCAACACGCTGACGACGGCGTTTTTCAACGATCGCACGGTGCTTTTTTCCAGCTACAACAACCATCCCATTGACGGCGTTGTGGAAAAGCTGCAGGCCGTCACCTACCACGGCCAGACCGTGCCGTTCCCGATCCTGCGCCTTGGCAACAACGAGAAAACCGCCGAGGCCCTGCGCACCATCGACCAGCTGTTTGAGCAGTGCAAAAAAATCCCCGTGCCGGAGCGGCTGCTGGACAAAAATCACGCGGACCGCACGGCCCGCGCCAAACAGCTGACCGCCCTGCTGGAACGGTATGAGCGCATCCTTGATTTACGGGAGCGGCGGGAGACCATCCGGCGCCTGCTGGACGCCCGCGGCCAGATGAACTTCCAGTACGAGCTGCAGGCCGGGCAGCTGCCGCAGGTGGACCGTGAGCTGGCCGCCTACGGCAGCATCGACTCTGCCGACGCGCTGGCTCTGCTGGACCGCAACGAGGACGAGCTGCTGCGCTACCTCTACTACACCTCGGCCCGCTGCATCCGCCGGTTGGAGGAGCCGAAATACAACGATTTAATGAGCATCGTCCACAGCCCCGACACCGACAAGGAGCGGGTCACGCAGTTCAACAAGTACCTCTCGGAGCCGGAGAACCTGAAAAAGCTGCTGCGCGTCTTTCCCATTGTGGCCACGACCTGCATCTCCGCCCACCGCCTGGGCGACCCGGAGCCGAGCTTTGACATGGTCATCATGGACGAGGCCAGCCAGTGCAGCACGGCCATGTCGCTGGTGCCCATCCTGCGCGGGGCGTCGCTGATGCTTGTGGGCGACCCGCAGCAGCTCTCGCCTGTCATTCTGCTGGACCCCGCCGACAACCGCACGCTGCGCCGCCGCTACGGTGTCACGCAGGAGTACGATTACATCGAAAACTCGATCTACAAATGCTTTCTGGCCTGCGACGCCGTCAGCGACGAGACGCTGTTGAGCTACCACTACCGGTGCAGCCCCAAGATCATCGAGTTCAACAATCGCAAATACTACAACCACAAGCTGCACATTGCCAGCCGCGAGACCGACCCCACGCCGCTCGTCTATGTGGACGTGCCCAACGACACCACCGACGAGAAAAACACCGCCCCGCAGGAGGTGCGCCGCATCGAGGCATACCTGACCGCGCACCCGGACAAGCAGGTGGGCATCATCACGCCGTTTGCGAAGCAGCGCGCCGCCATCGAGGCCATGCTGCGCGCGAAGCACTTTGAGAACGCCGCCTGCGGCACGGTGCACGCCTTTCAGGGCGACGAGAAAGACGTGGTCATCTTCTCCCTGGCGCTGACCGACCAGACCCGCCCGCGCACCTACGACTGGCTGAAAACGAACAAGGAGCTCATCAACGTGGCGACCTCCCGCGCGCGGGAGCAGCTGGTCATCCTCTCGAACCAGGCCGCGCTGGACCGCCTGCACGCCGACAGCACCGACGACGATATTTACGAGCTGGTGCAGTACGTGCGCAAAAACGGCCAGTCCGAGGTGACCGAGAAGCCCGCCGCCAGCCGTGCGCTGGGCATCAAGCCCTACAGCACCAAGACCGAGGATGCCTTTTTGGAAAATCTGAACCACGCGCTGGACAACGCCTTCCTCGACGGCAGCCGCTGCACGGTCCGCAAGGAGGTGCCCATCGCCCAGGTGTTTGAGGATAACCCCGGCTGCGCCGACCTTTTCTACACCGGGCGGTTCGACTTCGTCGTCTACCAGCGGGAGGGCCGCCGCCTGATGCCGATTTTAGCCATCGAGCTGGATGGCCGCGAGCACCGCGACGACCCCGCCGTCCGGCGCCGTGACCGCAAGAAGGACCAGATCTGCCGCGAGCACGGCTTTGAGCTGATCCGCGTCGAGAACAGCTACGCGCGGCGGTATAATTATATCAAGAGCATTTTGATAAATTACTTCCGCAAGGTGTCGTAGCACCCGCAAGCGGGCTCTGCCCGCGCATCCCAGCGTAAAACCGAAAAGTCCTGCCTCCCTTTCCCGGAGACAGGACTTTTTCCTTTTTACCGCCAGTGAAACGTAACCATGCCGTAAATATAAATAAACAAAATCGCACCCGGCACAAAATACCTAAAAATCGGCTTCATCCAGGGGCGGACCTTCAGGCCCCTGCCGGTGTTGGCTTCGGCTACAAAATTGTCCCAGCCCCAGCCAAAGCGGTTGCAGCAGAACAGCGCCAGCACCAGCGACCCCAGCGGCAGCACATTGTTGCTGACGATGAAGTCCCAGAAGTCCAGCCACGCGCTGCCCGGCGCAAACGGCTGGAAGTGCAGCACGCTGTAGCCCAGCGCCGTCGTCAGCGCCAGCAGAAAGATGCCGACGCCGCAGACCACGCAGCCCTTCGGGCGGCTCCACCCGGTCAGCTCACGCACCATGGCAAGGATATTCTCGCAGACGCCCAGCACGGTGGACAGCGCCGCAAACACCATGAACAGGAAGAACAGCGCGCCCCACCAGCGGCCCCCAGCCATATTGCCGAACACCCCCGCCATCGTGTCAAACAGCAGACTGGGGCCTGCCGTGACCTCCAGCCCGTAGGTGAAGCACGCCGGGAAGATGACGATGCCCGCCAGCACGGCCACGAACGTGTCCAGAAAAATGACCCGCAGCGACTCACCCATGAGCGCGTGATCCTTGCCGATGTAGCTGCCGAAGATCGCCATGCCGCCCATGCCGACGGACAGCGAGAAAAACGCCTGGTTCATGGCCGCCACGATGACCCCGCCGTCAATGGCCGAGAAATCCGGCACAAGGTAGAACCGCAGCCCCTCCGCCGCACCGGCAAACGTCAGGCTGTGCACGGCCAACACCAGCATCAGCACCAGCAGCGCGCTCATCATGTATTTGGTCACGCGCTCCAGCCCGCCCTGCAAATTAAAGCTCAGCAGCACAAACGCCGCTATAAGGACCACAAGCAGGTAGGTCACGTTCAGCCCGGGGTCGGCGATCATCTGCGCAAAGCCGAAATCCGCATTCTGCCCGGTCAGGAACTTGACAAAATAGTACAAGATCCAACCCGTGACCACCGTGTAGAACGCCATGATGGCAATGTTGCCGATGAGGCTGACGACGCCGAATAAGCCCCACTTGTGGCCGGGCTTTTCCAGGCGTTGGTACATGGTAATGGGGCTGGCCTGGGCGGCGCGGCCCACGGCAAACTCCATGACCATGACGGGCAGGCCCAGCACCAGCAGGCAGAGGATGTAGAGCAGCATAAAGCTGCCGCCGCCATTCTGGCCGCACATCCAGGGGAATTTCCAGACGTTGCCGCAGCCGATGGCGCACCCCGCCGACAGCATGATAAAGCCCAGGCGGCTGCTCAGGCGTTCGCGTTCGTTCATAAATCAGTTTTCCCTTTCGGTAGTGATTTCCGCGCAGACAATTTCCGTGCGGCCCTGGGTGCGGAACTTGTAGCCCCAGGTGCCCGTGCCACCGCTGACGATGGCATCGCAATGGTCTGCAATGTTCTTTCTTCCGTAGTTGCGCTCATTTTTGGCAACCATGCCCACCGCACCCGCAGGCCAGACCTGCCCGCCGTGGGTGTGGCCGCTCAAAATCAGGTCCGCCCCCGCCGCGGCGGCGTTCTTAAAGTCCCGCGGCTCATGGTCGAGCCAGACCGTGTAGTGGTCGTCGGGGCCGCCGGGCATAAGCTGTGCCGCCGTGAAGCGGCTGCCGTTCGTGTACAGATAATCCTTGCGGCCCACGACGCGCACACCGCAGGGCAGCAGGACGGACGTGTCCTCCAGGATGCGCACGCCCGCGGCGGCGAACCCGCGCTCCAGATCCGCGCGGCCAAAGCTCGGCTCCCGCCAGTGGTGGAACAGGTCGTGGTTGCCGAGGACGTAATACTTGCCCAGCGGCGCGTCCAGCTCGCCAAACAGCTTGCAGAAGGCGTCCAGCTCCTCCGGCTCGGTGAACTCGTCGAAAATATCGCCGGTCAGCACAAGCAGGTCGGGACGGCACGCCTCGATTTTTGCTTTCAGCTCCGGGATGCGGGTGTGATCCATCGCCGCACAGGCGCGCGGGTGGACATCACTGACCTGCACGATGGTCAGCCTGCCGTTCGGCAGATTTTTCCGCGTTATCAGGCTGTATTTTGTCGTACAGAGCCGCAGCGCACGCCGCCGCCCCCACCACATGATAAGGCCCGTCAACAGCCACGGCGTTATGCCGTCCAGCCAGATAATATGCCAAACAGTCAGCGGCGTGCCGCCGATGCGCCGCAGCGCCAGCCCGATGGCGGTACCGATGCAGTAGAATGTCACAAGATGTCCGGCAAACACGATGCCCAGCCCGAGCGGGTCGCGGCTGATATACGCCAGCACGCCCATCAGCACAAGCGGCAGTCCGTAATACAGCACCGGCCACCGGGCCACCAGCTGTAAGGGCGGCAGCTGCAAAAAGTTCAGGTACAGCAAAGCATCCAGCGCCACCTGCCCGAGGCGCGGAAGAACGAATTGGAAGAAAGGATGATACATGGTTGACGCCTTTGTTCGGTAAGAGTGCCTTCCCCCCTTGGGGGAAGGTGTCTGCGGCCCTGCCCGCAGACGGATGAGGGGCGGAGATACCGTGATTACCCATACAGGGGATAGTATGGCAAAGTTCGCCCCTCATCAGTCCGCTTCGCGGCCAGCTTCCCCCTCAGGGGAAGCCTTTTTAACAAAAACAGCCCCGCACCTCGCGGCACGGGGGCTGAAATTTAATTTTTACTGCTCCTTCGCCTTGATGGCCGCGTCAATCGCGCGGGCAGCCTCTTTACCGGCACCCATCGCAAGAATGACCGTGGCAGCACCGGTGACAGCGTCGCCGCCGGCGTAGACCATCGGGCGGCTGGTCAAGCCGTCGGGACCGTTGGTGATCAGGCAGCCGTGCTTGTCGGCGTCCAGACCCGGCGTGGTGGAGCGGATCAGCGGGTTGGGGCTGGTGCCCAATGCCATGATCATCGTATCAACGTTCAGAACGAACTCGCTGCCCTCCTTGACGATGGGGCGGCGGCGTCCGGACGCATCCGGCTCACCCAGTTCCATCTCAACGCAGGTCATACCCTTGACCCAGCCGTTCTCGTCGCCCAGCACTTCCGTCGGGTTCGTCAGCGTCTTAAAGACGATGCCCTCCTCCTCGGCGTGCTCGACCTCCTCTTTACGGGCAGGCAGCTCGGCCATGCCGCGGCGGTAGACGATGTAGACATTCTCAGCACCCAGACGTTTGGCGCAGCGGGCAGCGTCCATGGCGACATTGCCGCCGCCGACAACGGCAACGGACTTGCTCTTCATGATGGGCGTGCGGGAATCCTCCTTGTACGCCTTCATCAAATTGACGCGGGTCAGGTACTCGTTGGCAGAGTAGACGCCGTTCAGGCTCTCGCCGGGGATGCCCATAAAGCGGGGCAGACCGGCACCGGACGCGACATAGACGGCCTCAAAGCCGTAGTCGTTCATCAGCTCGTCGATGGTCAGCACCTTGCCGATGACCATGTTCGTCTCGATGTCCACACCCAGCTCCTTCAGGCCCTCGACCTCGTGCTGGACGATGTCCTTGGGCAGACGGAACTCGGGGATGCCGTACATCAACACGCCGCCCGCAACGTGCAGGGCTTCGTAGACGGTGACCTTGTAGCCGAGCTTGGCCAGATCGCCCGCGACGGTCAGGCCGGACGGACCTGCGCCGATGACAGCGACCTTGTGGCCATTGGGCGCGGGGGCGGTGGGCTTGGTATGTACGTTGTTGCGGTACCAGTCGGCAACAAAGCGCTCCAAGCGGCCAATGCCGACGGCCTCGCCCTTGATGCCGCGGACGCACTTGCCCTCGCACTGGTGCTCCTGCGGGCAGACACGGCCGCAGACGGCGGGCAGCGCGCTGGACTGGGCAATCACGTTGTAGGCGGCCTCAAAGTCGCCCTCGGCGACGTGCTTGATGAAGCCTGGAATATCAATTTCAACGGGGCAGCCGCTGCGGCAGGGGTGGTTCTTGCACTGCAGGCAGCGCTTGGCCTCGTTCACGGCCATCTCCTCGGTGTAGCCAAGGGCGACTTCTTTAAAGTTTTTGTTGCGGACGTTCGGCTCCTGGCTGGGCATGGGGCACTTTTTCGGGTCCATGTTCGGCATAATTACTGCACCTCCTGCTTCAGCAAATTGCACTCGGCCTCGCGGGCGTGTGCCTCAAAGGGCTTGTACATCGTGCCGCGGTGCATAGCCTCGTCAAAATCGACCTCAAAGCCGTCAAAGTCGGGACCGTCCACGCAGGCAAACTTGGTCTGCCCGCCCACGGTCAGGCGGCAGCCGCCGCACATACCGGTGCCGTCGACCATGATGGGGTTCATCGACACAACAGTCTTGACATTGTGCGGTTTAGTCGTCTTGACGACAAATTTCATCATGATCAGAGGTCCAATCGTGATGACCTCATCAAAGTTCGCACCGTCCACAATGCGCTTCTCCAGCGGCGCGGTGACAACGCCCTTCTCGCCGTAGGAGCCGTCATCGGTCATGATGATAAACTCATCGCAGCAGGCGCGGAACTCGTCCTCCAGAATGACCAGATCCTTGTTGCGGAAACCGACGATGCCGGTGACCTTGGTGCCCTGCTCGTGCAGTGCCTGGGCAATGGGCAGCGCAATGGCGCAGCCCACGCCGCCGCCGACGACGCAGACGTTTTTCAGACCATCAATTTCGGTGGCCTTGCCCAGGGGGCCGACGAAGTCGTGCACGGCCTCACCCTCTTTGAGGGAGTTGAGCTGCATGGTACCTGCGCCGACAACCTGGAAAATGATAGAAACGGTGCCGGCTTCGCGGTCAAACCCGGCGATGGTCAGGGGGATGCGCTCGGAGTCCTCCTTTGCGCGAACAATGATAAACTGGCCGGCCTTTGCCTTCTTGGCAATGAGCGGCGCATGGATGCAAAGTTCGGTTACGGTGGGGTTCAGCTCCCGCCGTTTGATGATAGTAAACAAAGCGATCTCTCCTTCTCTTTGTTTTTATAAATATACATTTATATTGTAGCGTATTTTGCGGGGAATGTAAAGAAGAAAGTTAAGGAAATGCGGGCGAGGAAACGGGAGTAGGGGGCGGCGTCCCCGACGCCCCCGGAGGGGTCAAGACCCCTCCCTACGATGCAAAAGATAAAGGGGATACAATGGCAAGGCTGCGGGCCGGGCATGCCCGGCCCCTACGGACTACTGTGAACGGGTCGCGCACGAAAGGGGCGCACGGGTGGCTGCCTCTCCCGTTCAGCCCCACAAAAACAAAAAAACGAGACGGCCACTGCCCCGTCTCGTTTTTTCTTAAAAAGAAGGAGAAAAACAGAACGTCTCGCCGGCGCCTGAATGCGAACGGAACCACCCCTCTACAAGTGATACCCTCCCTACGGATTCGGCAGGGCGCTCTGGTATTCTTCCTCTTTAGCTGTCGCTCGGAAGCTCTCGCTTTCGATGTACTTATAGTACACTATTTTTGTCGAATTTGCAAGATGCGCACTTGTACAACATGCTACATTTACCACACCTTGTTTTGTATAGTTTGCACAATCGTTCACGGATAATTCATACAAATAGCGCCCGGAGCGTTCAAAACCCCGGGCGCAAGAAATATGCTGTTTTCAGACCGGAAAAGCGGGATTTCTCCGCTTATTCCACAGGAACGATCCAGCCCTTGGTGTCGGGCAGCTTGCCCCACTGGATGCCGGTCAGCGTGTCATACAGCTTCTGGGTCAGCTCGCCGATGTGGCCGCCGCTGATGTGGGCAACCTTGCCCTCCCAATCCAGCTCCTTGACAGGGGAGACAACGGCAGCCGTGCCGGTGCCAAAGACTTCCTCCAGCTTGCCCTCGTCGGCAGCCTTCATGATGTCGGCAATGGCAACACGCTCCTCATGCACCTTGTAGCCCCAGTCCTTCAGCAGCTCGATGATGGAGCGGCGGGTAACGCCGGGCAGAACGGTGCCCACGCAGGGGGCAGTGTAGATCTCACCGTCGATCTTGAACATGATGTTCATGGAGCCGACTTCCTCGACGTACTTCTTCTCAACGCCGTCCAGCCACAGCACCTGGGAGAAGCCGCGCTCCTCGGCCAGCTCGCCGGCCTTGATGGACGCGGCGTAGTTGCCGCCGCACTTCGTAAAGCCGGTCAGGCCCGGGGCGGCGCGGATGTACTCATCCTCAACATAGATGCGGACGGGGTCGAGGCCCTCGGCGTAGTAGGCACCGGAGGGCGCGCAGATGATGGCAAAGCGGTAATGCTTGGCGGCATGAACGCCCAGGCCCACATCGGTAGCGATGCAGAACGGGCGGATGTACAGGGACGCGCCGTCGGAGTGGGGCACCCAGTCGCGGTCCACATCGACCAGCGCCTTGACCGCCTGCACGAAGTCCTCCGGCGGGATGGGGGGCATGCCGAGACGGTCCGCGGAATCGTTGAAACGGTTCGCGTTGCAGTCGGGGCGGAACAGCTGGATCTTGCCGTCCGCGGTGCGGTAGGCCTTCATGCCCTCAAAAATTTCCTGTGCGTAGTGGAACACGGTAGTAGCCGGGTCCATCTCCCACGGGCCATAGGGGACGATACGGGCGTCATGCCAGCCCTCGCCCGCGGTATAGTCCATCAGGAACATGTGGTCGCTGAACTGCTTGCCGAAGCCGAGCTTCGACTCGTCCTGCGGCTTTTCCTTCGGATGGGTCGTTTTGGTGATTTTAATGTCCAACATAATTTCACACTCTCCCTTTTATACTCAAGCGCACCGCCGCACAGCAGTGCGGGTGATGGTTAGGTTTATTATAGCGCTGTCGCGCGGCGAGTGCAAGCCCTTATTTACAAAATGTGTATTTTGTGTTGCAAAAAGCGCAATTCGCGTTTTCCCCGGCTTTCCACAGTTTTCAACAGCGCCGCTGTGGAAAATGTGGAAAATAAACGTTTTTTCTACGTAGATTTTCCAGGTTTTCCGCTTTTGAACGGGTCCGGGCGGCAGAGTTTTCCACGCTTTCCACGGAGTTTTCAACATTTCCACGGTGGATAACCGTTATACGCCGTGGATAACTCGGGGTGAATATACGGAATGTGAACGGGGTGTGAACAGAAAAAGCGTGCCGCTCTCTTTCCCACAAGAGAGCGGCACGCAGTCCAAACTCAATTCTCTTTTCGGTGCACCACAAACATCACCATGCTGAACACCAGCATGAACGCTGCCAGCCCTGCCGCAATCAGCAAAATCAGCTGGAAGACCTTCACGTTAAAGTTTGTCTGCAAATTCTCCCGCGCGGCGGAGACCACATCCGAACCGGAGGAAACCGCCGATTGGGCGTTATTGGCCATCTCCTCGGCGGCGGTCAGTGCGGCCTGGGCGGCGTCGGTGTCGCCCAACGCCTCCAGCGCGTCGGCCAGTGCCTGCCCGCCCATGGCAACCAGACGGTCATTCGTCTCGCTCTTGATCTTCTCGTGATTGACCGCGTTGGCCAGGTACTCGGCAAACAGGTCTGTTGCGCCGCGCACGGCGGGGGCGTAGTCGTCCTTGATCTGCCAGCCCTTGACGGTCCACATACCGTTCATGTAGAACAGCAGCTGCATACCGGAATCCTCCAGCAGAGCGCTGTACACGGCGTCCGCAAAGGCCGTGCTCGAGGTATCCACCGTGCCGAAGCTCAGCGAGATGAACTCCTTGACGCGGTCATACTCGGTCAGATTCGCGTAGTAGCTGCGCAGCGCCTCGGCCAGGTCGGTGTCCTTTGTCACCTTGGAGCCGACGACGACGGAGTCGAGGTCCGCCCGCAGGTCCCCGTTGCTGAAGCGGCTCAGCGTGCCGTCATCGTTTATATTAAAGGAAGCGCGCATCGCCTCGGCGTAGCCCGCGGCATCGCCGGCCTGGCCGTAATACTGCCTGGCCAGCTCCTCACAGTCGCCGCCCCAGCTGCCCGTGATGGGTATGCCGTTGTAGACAAGGTTCATCGACGCCAGCAGATGCCCAAAGTCGATGCTCTCTCCGTTGGGCAGGACGACGGTGTTCATATTCTGCAGCGACGCCAGCTCGGGGTCACTGCTGTTGACGCAGCTCTCAAACCCTGCGTCGCGCACACCGGCGGTCAGCTGCCAGATCGTGGTGTTGTACTCCCCCGTGCGGGTGTAGGCCAGCGTCAGCTCGATCGGGTCGGGCGTGTCGGTCTGATTGGCCGAGTACTCCCGCGCCAGCGCCTGCAGGCGGGACAGGCGGTCCAGCACCGTGTCGTAGTCCTCCGCATGGGCGGGCAGTGCCGCCGCGCAGAACAGCCCCAGCAACACAAACAGCATAGCCAGCAGGCGGGGCATACGGTTCGCTATAGAATTCGTAGTCAAGCACCTCCGGTAAAACAGGACAAAAGCCGGGGCAAGGCTGCGCCTGCGCCCCGGGTCTGACTTTTTAACCAATTTGTAATCTTTAGTATACCACATCTGCCCCGGGTTTGTCACCTGTTTTTTTGTGTGTATTCTGTGCGTCTTGACTTTTTGCCCCGCATAGGCTTTAATAGAGGCATTACGGAGGTAATTCTATGCACAAACAAACGCATAAACGCGCTTTTTATACCCTTGCAGGCTGCATTGCCGCGCTGGCGCTCTGCGTGGCGGCATCGCTTTTTCTGCTGACGCCCGCACCGAAAGCGCAGGACGTCACCATACCCGGCACGCGCGGGGACATTTACGCCACGGTACAGCTGCCCGGCAAGCTGGCCCGCGGGGAGGAACTGCCGCTCGTCGTGCTCTGCCACGGCTTTACCGGCAGCCGCAGCGGCGACGGCCACTTTGCGCCGCTGGCCGCCGATCTGGCCGCCCAGGGCATTGCGACGGTGCGGCTGGATTTTCCCGGCTGCGGCAACAGCACCGAGCCGTTCACGGCCTACACGCTGTCCAACATGACCGACGACGTCGAGAGCGCCATCACCTACATGCAGCAGACCTACGGCACGGGCCGCACAGCGCTGGTGGGTCACAGCATGGGCGGACGGCTGGCCAGCCTCTACCCGCAGCGCAGGGGCGGCATCACGGCGCTGGCGCTGTGGAGCCCCGCCAACGGCGTGGGCCTGCGCGGCATGGAGTTTTTGAACATCGACGACTTTTCCGCCGTGGAAGCGCTGGCCGCTGAGGCCGAGGCGAGCGGCAGCATCAGCACCTGGGGCGTCGATGTCAGCGGAACGCTGTTCACCGAAATGCGCGATTCCGACCCGAACGCCGCCCTGCGGGAGAGCGCCCTGCCGACACTTTTGACCTACACCGGCCATGAGGGCATTTTGAGCGACACGACCCAGGCCGAGACGATAGCCGCCGTCGAGAGCCTGCCCGACGGCAGGGCCGTGCTGGAGCCGTTTGCCGAGGGGAACCACAACTATCTATCCGAGGACGCCGCCACCGCCGCCGCGCTGGACAAAGCGTTGCGGGAGACGACAGTGGCGTTTTTGGTGGAGTATTTGAAGTAGGCCCGCCGCGCCTGCGAAGCCGACAGGAACGGGCGCCTGACGAAGCCCTTTGAGACCGTGACCGGCTGAAAGCATCGGCAAAATACAGAAAGAAAACAAAAACCGCGGAGAAGCGCAAACTTTTCCGCGGTATTTTTATTGCAGATTTACCAGCACATAGTCCCCGCAATCGACAATCGCCCCCGCCCGGGGGTATCCAGGCAGGTCGTGGGCGTCGGCGTAGGTCTGCGCCTGCTCATGCAGGGCAGCGCTGTGGGTCATGTCCAAAGCAAAGCCATAGTAGCGGAACAGGTGCTCCGCTGCCTGGCCGTAGACGTCGTCCACCTCGGAGAAGGCCGTGACCGACCAGTTCAGCACCGAGTTGCAGTTGGTCTCGACGTACTTGACGGTGTCGCCGCTCTCCCAGCTCGTGTGCTCACGGAAGAAGCGGTACAGTGGGTGCTGCATCGGGTCAGCCGTCGTGTACCGGGTGATATTCTCCCCCAGCGTGTAACGGCCCACCAGCACCACGGGCTTGTCGGTGCCGTAGTCGCGCACAAGCTCGGTGCCCAGAGTGCGCACCACGGCGGCCTCCTGCTCGGAACGCTGGTAATCGACGGCCAGCAGATGGTTCAGGTACATGGCCTGGTGCAGACAGAGCAGCACCGCCAGCAGCTGCACGCTGCCCAGCAGCACAGCCCGCCGGGCCGCAGCGCGGCGCAGCAGCTCATACACGGCCAGCCCCGCCAGCGCCACAAACAGCGCAAACACCTGGCAGGTGCGGTAGGGCGAGTACCGCCCCTGCACAAACGACAGCAGCACCAGTGAGAACAGCGTCCCCGCGCCGGTGAGCAGCAGCAGGGGCCGCTTTTTGTGCACCGCCAGCACGATGACCAGAGCGACAAACACCGGCACCGCCACCGCCAATTCAGCAATGGGCAGGTAGAAACAGCCGCGCAGTGCGTAGTTAATCAGAATGCTCTTGACAAGCAGCTTTGCAAGATAGACAAATGGGTAGAACGCCCACAAAATTTCGGTGGCGCCGTTGGCCGCAGCCTGCGGCAGCACAAGATGGATACCCGACGTCACCAGCACGCGCAGGCAGAGCCCGCCGACCAGCGCCGCCGCGTACCACAGTCCCTCGGTCAGGACCGCCGCAAGCCGCGGGCGCTCGGCGGCCAGCAGCTGCTCCAGCGTTAAAAGCGCAAAGACAGCCAGCACAAACACCGCCGCCAGTGACTCATAGGACGAGCAGACCACCATCAGGCAGAGCGCCGCCGCGCCCATGCGCAGAGCCCTGCCGCGCCACGGCACGCCGGGCTGGCGCGCGTCCCACAGCAGATTCAGCGCAGCGGCGTCCAGCAGATAGCCGCCGCAGACGCAGACATTCGCGCCGCTGTACTCCCAAATTTCGTTCATCAGCGGGTAGGAGACAAACAGGCAGGCAAACAGCCCATAGCCGAACATGCTGATGTGATCCTGCGCGGCCTTGCGCAGCAGCGCACAGAAGCTCACCGCCGCCAGCGCCAGCAGCAGCGCCGCCAGCAGGTCAATGCCAAAGGCATAGCTCGGCTCGGCCCTGCCGTAGCCCAGCACCGCGGCCCAGAGGTTCATGCCGAACCGTCCGGTGGACAGCATGACGCCGCCCGTGCCGATGTAGCGGTCCCCTTCCAGCGAGTCAATGCTGACCCGTGTCGTGGCGATGGCATAGCCGTAGCTGAGCAGCAGGGTCAGCCCCAGCGCCGCGCGGAATTTCGCGTTTTTCAGGAAATAACCAAACTCCTGCTTCATGCCGGTCACTGGTCGTCCGGCCCAAAGTTGAGGCGTTCTTCCTCCACAACGAGCGGGCGATTCATGATGCGGGTGTTCATAGCCATGACGTACTCACCCAAAAAGCCCAGGAACGCCAGCTGAATACCGCCCATAAAGAAGATGGCGATCATCGTCGGCGCGTACCCGGCGCGGAAGCTCTGCCAGAACAGCAGCTTGGCAATCAGATAGAACAGGCCGACCAGAAAGCTCAGCCCCGCCACCAGGAAGCCCGCGAACGTTGCAATGCGCATACCGGCCTTGGTGTAGCTGGTAAAGCTCAGCATGGCGGCGTCGTACAGGCTGTACCAGTTGTTGTGGGTCTTGCCCGCGCGGCGCTGGGGTTGGGTGTACTCGATTTCCTTGCGCTCGGGGCCCAGCTCGGCCACGATGCCGCGGATGAAGGGCGTCGGGTCCTTCAGGTTGCGCAGCGTCTGGATAAAGCTCTTGTCGTACAGGCCAAAGCCGGTGAACTGCTCGATCTGCTCGCAGCTGCTCATCTTCTTGATGAGCTTGTAGTAGCAGCCGCGCAGCCAGTACATGACCGGGTTTTCCTTGCTCTGGGTCTTGCGGCCAATGACGATTTTGTAGCCCTTTTCCCACTCGGCCACAAACCTGGGGATCATCTCCACAGGGTCCTGGAAGTCGGCGCACATCGTGATCGTGCAATCGCCGGAGGTGTGGATCATGCCGTAGTACGGGCTATTAAACTGACCAAAGTTCTTGACGTTGAAGATGGCCTTGACGTGCTTGTCCTCGGCGCAGATCTGCCGGATGATGGCACGGGTTCCGTCCTCGCTCTTATTGTCGATGAACAAAATCTCATAGTCGTAGTTCGGGCAGCTCTTGACCAGCTCATCGCGCACAGCCTCATAGATGGGGCGGGCGTTCTGCTCCTCGTTGTAGCAGGGGATCATTACCGAAATCGTCTTTTTCTCACTCATTTTGTCTCTTTCCTTACCCACTCAATGGTTTCACGGATTCCTTCTTCAAACGGGGTCGCGGGCCGCCAGCCGGTGTCCTCCTGTAAGGCCGACGTGTCCGCCTGCAGGTGCATGACCTGCAGCGGGCCGTAGGGGACCTCCCCCAAGCCCAGCGGCAGTACCGGATCGATGGCGTCGCGCAGCGCCTCGATGTAGTCCTTCAGCGGGCAGGCCGTGCCGCTGCCCAGCGGGTAGACCCTGCCGTCCTGCCCGCTGACGGTCAGCGCGTAGAACGCAGCTGCCGCGTCGGCAGCGTACAGGTAGTCCCACTGCTGGATGCCCGCGGTCAGAGCGGGCTTCTCGCCGTGCAGCAGCTTACGGATGGTTCCGCTGATCATCGTGGCCGGACCGTCGTGCGGGCCGTAGACGCTCAAAATGCGCGTCCAGATGTGGGTCACGCCCAGCGCCTGGCACTCGACGCGGCTCATCTGGCCGGCGCACAGCTTAGCCATACCGTAGCCGTTCTCCGGGAAGCAGGGGGTCTGCGCGGTCAGCACACCCTCCACGCGGCCATACTCGGCCTGGCTGCCAGCCCCGATAAAGACCTGGCAGCCCAGCTGCGCCGCGGCGCGGCAGGCCGCAATGGTGTAGCGGATGTTCTCGATCTGCGCCGGCATGTCGTTGCGGCCCGGGCCGATCGTGTGCGCCCACGCAAAGTGGAAGAACGCATCGGCCTTTTCCGGGATCAGCTCCGGCAGCGCGGCCAACTCCGCCGCATCGCAGGGCACCACATGCAGCCGCGCGTCCTGCGGCAGCAGCGCCGCCCGTGCGCTGCCCGGGTGGGTGACCGCGTAAACCGTCACGCCCTCCGCCAGCAGCTTTGCACACAGTGCCATCCCGATTGCCCCCGTAGGACCGGTGATGATGGCGGTTCGGATTTGTCTTTGAATGCTTGCCATTTTTGAATCACGCACTCCCTTACACTTCCGGCATCAGCGGGATGAACATCTGCTTTTCCAGCTCCTCACGCGGCAGGAAGGGGGCCAGATCCTCCAACGGGGGGCTGACCAGCGTGCCGTCGGGCAGGCGCTTGGTGCTGCTCTTGGGCTCCCAGACCTGCTTGGTGTCGGTGAAAATCTCGCAGAAAGCCGGGCCGTCCAATGCCAGCATCGTGTCCACGGCCTGCTTCATCTCGGCGTTGCTGTGGGCGCTGTAGTAGGGGTAGCCAAACGCCTTTGCAAGCTTTTCAAACTCCGGGAAGGACAGGTCTCCGCTCTCGGGGCCGATGCCGACCTTACAGTGCTCCTTAAACAGGTTGTTCTGCGTCAGGCGGATAGAGTGGTAACCGTTGTTGTTGATGAGGAAGATTTTGATAGGCAGCTTGTTCGTCAGGATGGTCTGCAGTTCCTGCAGGTTCATCATGATGGAGCCGTCGCCCTCGAGGCAGATCGTCTGGCGGCGTCCGCCGCCGATGCAGGTGCCAATGGCTGCGGGCAGACCGTAGCCCATGCTGGCAATGGCACTGTTGTTTGCCATCCGGCTGCCCTTCTGGATGACATACGCCTGGTTACCGACGACACAGCACGCACCGTTGGAGACCGCGGTCAGGCTGTTCTCCGGCAGGCGACTGCTTAAATAGCGCACAAAGGCGTAGACGTTGGCGGTCTCGCCGTTTTCCTCCCACTGGCGGGGCAACACGGCGGGGTAGTCACGTTTCCAGCGCTGGCAGGTGGCCAGCCACTCGCCGCCCGCGTTCACGGGGGCCGCGGCGACCTTATCCAGCTTGGTCAAAAAGTCCTTCGCGTCGGCCCAGACCGGCATTTCGACGTGCAGGGTCGGCTTTTTCAGCTCGGCCTGGTCAATGTCCACCATGATGACCTCTGCCGCGCGGGCCCATGTCTTCCAGTTGTAGCCGACTTGTCGAATGGAGATGCGTGTACCTACGGCCAGAATCAGGTCAGCGTTCTGGATGGCCCAGTTGCCCGGGCGGTCACCCATGTTCCCGGCACGCCCGCAGTACAGCGGATTGTCATCCTCGATGAGGTCCACGGCGTTCCAGTAGGTGACGATGGGGATGTTGAGCTTTTCCGCCACGGAGCGGAACGCCGCATACCCGCCGGACAGGCGGATGCCATAGCCCGCGTGGAACACGGGTCGCTTGGCGTTCTTGATTTTTTCCAGAATCGTCCGGATCGTGGCATCGTCCACCGGCGGGGGCAGCTGAGCATCATCCTCGGCGGGGTCGTAGCCGCGCAGCTCGTCAGTCTCGATGTAGCCGCCCTGGAAGTTGACCGGGATGTCCAGCCAGACCGGGCCGGGGCGGCCCGTTGTAGCCAGATGCCACGCCTTTTCCAGCAGGTAGCGAATGTCCTTGGGGTCCTCCAGCATGGCGGCGAACTTCGTCATGTACTGGACAGACTTAGTAATATCGTACTCTTGGTCACCCATGGCGCGCAGCGGCGTACCGGTGTACTGCAAGGCGTACCGGGCCGTGGTGTCATAGCGCACCTGGCCGGAGACGATGAACATGGGGATGGAGTCCAGCCAGCCGCCCACGACACCGGTCAGCGCGTTGGTGCCGCCGGGGCCGGTGGTCACGCAGACCGCCGCGATCTTATTTTCCAGCCGAGCGTAGGCCTCCGCCGCAATGGCGCAGGCCTGCTCATGGTGGTTGTAGGTCACATGCAGCCGGGGGTTATGGCCCAGCGCATCGTTCAGGTGCATAGCGCCGCCGCCCACGACGGAGAAAACATCCGTCACACCGCGCGCCGCCAGAAAGTCCGCCACATAATCCGCTAAACGCTGTTTCATCTCTATTTCTCCCTGTTTTTTAAAGGCAATTCTTCGATAACTATCGATACTTCCATCAAGAATAACGCAACGCTTTCAACAATTGTCGTCCATCCTAACGGATAAACGGCATCCATATTGATTGCTTCCAAACCGCCAAACTGATTTTTTATCGGTAGCAATACAAACATCAGCATAAAAAGAATCAGATAATAACAGTCCCATTTTTGATCGTGCTCACTTCCTAAAAAGCAAAAGAAGGGAATCAACATAAACATTATTGTGTATGTATAGCTAAATCCAGGCACTAAGATTGTAATAAGAGCCAGCAACGCTATGCACTTCCACTGAGGCATATTCTTCTTGATTAGCACCAAAAGGCTGTTGATAAGTAAAACCGCTATTATCAAAAAATTTGTTCCCGTAATATGTATGCCAAATTCACTCTCAATAAACCCTATTGTGTTAGACAAGTTTACTTTAAACCCATAGCCAGTGCTTTGAAACATTTCGCTTGTTTTTGTAATGTTACTAAGCCATAGTAGCGGACTACGATTTCCCTTTTCCATTAAAAGAAAAGGTGCAAACATTGTAATCGCCCCAACAACCACTGCCGTTAGTGCTTCTTTCCATTTCTTTTCACGCACAAGCAAAATTCCAAAAAAACGCCGGGTAGATTTTCATTGAGGCTGCAAGTGCTAACGCTACAATTGCCAGTATACGTTTGCTTTTTTCTTTCTTATTATAGTTATTTACAAATAGCATTGTAAGCGGGACACACCAAAGTAAGCTATTCCCTCGCTCTACCGCAAAAATGAAAGGGAGCGTAAAAAATGTAGCTGTTATTAAAAAAATTTTTTCTTTATTGGTGAAGCGAGAATCATCTCTCCACGCAATGATATACAGCAATACAGCCATTACATAAAACAGCACTAATGCCACAATGCCTTGTAGCGATGTCCTGTATGCAAGTGTACCCTGTGCTTTAACGCTGTCCGGAATCCCCATCCCGAATATAGCATAAATCAAATTTATCAGTGGTGGATAAATCACTCCTGTTGTATAGGGCTTCCTTCCATACTGAATGCTATTAAAGAAGTCCATGAATGAATCCGTGCTGTACGCTGTTAGATGCAGGTTCTGGAAAAGTAATCCGTCTTGTGTATTTCCGTTGCCGGTAAAAACATCAAATAAAAGCTTTGCAATACCGATTCCCGCAACAACTATATTTAACAAAAGAATTGCATACGCCCATGTCTTTATTTTTCTATGCATTGATTATTTCTCATTTCTAAACGTCCACAGCTTGTTGATAACAAAGTTCAGCGGGATCGTCACCAGCAGGTTGACGATGGGCGCAATGGACTTGCTTACGCTGAAGAACGCAACTTCGATCCAGAGCAGCACGTTGGACAAAATCGATGTGCCGCCGTAACTGACATAGGTCTTGCCCAGCCGCTTGAGCTTGCTGCGCCAGTCATTGGCGTTGCCAGTAAAGACAAACTTGTCATTCCAGAAAAAGGCGTTGGCAATGCTCAGAATCGTGCCCAGGATGCTGCCGACCATATACAGGTCTGGGCTGATCCACAGGAAGATATAGTAGACTGCCATGGACACAGCCGTGTTGCTTACGCCCACCAGGCCGAACTTGATGAACTGCTTGAACAGCTCCACAAATTCCTCTTTATTTTTTGCGCCCAGCAGGGCCAGCAATTTCTGCATAGTATATGTTTCCTTCCGTTATTCGGTTTCCTCCACAGCGCCCTCACTGGCAACCACCAGGTTTGTCACCGTGAAGGTGCCGTTTTTGCGCGAAGAAGCATCATAGACCGCCATCGGGCCGTCATAGCTCACATCGATTTGGGTTTGGCCGGGAGCCACATCTACCGTGTAGCATACCGTCTGACCTTCATGGTCGATCTTGATGTCCGTGGTATTCAGCTTCTGCGCCTCGCCTGTATCAGCGGCCTTCTTCTGGTTCGGCAGTTCAAATGTCATTGTATAGGCGCGCTTCAAATCCATGCCGTAGCCTGTCTGGAACGTGACCGTCATCCTTTGGGTAAATGGCGCGTGGTTGTAAATCATGATATACGCACCGCGGCCGCTCCATGTTACCTCTACCGGGTTGCCGTCACTGTCCTGCACGTCCTTCTGCCGGATGCCCTCGGCATCTAGTCGGCCGTTGTAGCTGTAGTCAAAGCCCCAGTTGTGGGTGCGCTGCCACAGCTGCTGGCCGCCCACACCGGCCACCGCCACACAAACGGCCAGCAGCACCGTGGCTGCCGGGTGTCCGTGTGCCGGCTTGACCGGCTTTTCCGCACAGCGTACACGCACCCCCTGCACCGCCTGGACAAAGCACCAGACAATGAGCAGCAGCAGCATGACATGACAAATCGTGTTGCGCGGTACAAAGGACGGCTCCATCTGATCCCGCCGGAACAGTGGCAGCGGCAGCACCGGCACCATCAAGGCCAAATAGGGCAGCACGTTGTCACTGCGCAGCTCACGCTCCTGCTCCATAAACAGGAACAGCGGAATCAAAAACAGGCACCATACATAATCATACTGGGACTGGAACATCAGCATCGCCAGAATGATTGCTGTGATGCGTTTCCACTCCTTATCCATAAAAAAGCTGCACACCAGCAGCACCGCTGCCAGCACAATGCCCAGCAGTGCGTAGCTGCCATAGCCCAGCTGCGTGCCCAGCAGCTTGTCCACCGCATGTCCGGCCTCTGCCAAAATGTTGGAGAAACCGTTGCCGATCCACGGTTCACCTCTGCTGCCGCTAAAATCAAACAGTACACGGAACCATAGTGTCAGGCCAAACAATCCTTCATTGAAGAAGAACAGCGGGAAGCACAGGCAGACAACACCGTACAGCACCGTGCGCACCGCGGCCAGATAGTTTTTATCGCGCAGCAACAGCACGCCCAGAAACGCCGGGTACAGCTTGAAACCGGCGGCAATCGCAAGTGCCAGACAGGCCAACTCCCGCAAAAGTGGGTTTTCTGAATTGCGGTACAGGATAAAAAATGCCATTAACGGCCAGCACAGCAGCAGAATATTGCCGCGTTCCAAGCCGTACAGTACCCCATAGCTGAACACTGCACAGAATGCCAGCAGCTTTTTCCGCCCCCCCCCGCAGCTGCGCGTCAGGCGTTCTGTCATCGATACAATTCCTAAGACTACCACGATAACAAAGACGATAAACAGCATCATCGTCGCTTGCTGTAAACGCAAATCCCGTTCTGTTCCTTTCATGTTGAGAGACGAGATAAACGATTCCGTCCACGTAGCTGATTGTGTCTTTGGCACAAGCAAATACAACACATAGAAAAACAGATTTGCAAGCGGCGGGTACAGCGTATCGAACTGTCCGTAGGGCATACGTCCACGCATATACTCAATACTATGGAAAAAGTCCATACCGGTATCGGTGACATCATAAAAGAAGAATCGATGCAGCAGCGCACCACGGCTGGCCAGCAGGGCAAGCAGCAGCACCGCTAGACAGACCACCGTCGCCCAGCAGTAAATCTGCATAGGCGTCAGCCGCCTGTTTTTGTCCAACCGCAGTCCGGGTGCGCGGGTTGTTTTCACTTTTTGCTGCATCATAGGGGTCCGTACCTCGTTGTCAAAATTTTACTGATTCACAGCCTCGATAATCGTCTTGGCCATGTAGTCGATCATCTCGTCGGTCATGCCGGGGTAAACGCCGACCCAGAAAGTATTGTTCATGATAAAGTCGGTGTTGGTCAGCTCGCCCGCCACGCGGTAGGCGTCGGTGCCGCGGATCTGGTCAAAGCAGGGGTGCTTGATGAGGTTGCCGCTGAACAGCAGACGGGTCTGCACGTTGTGGCTCTCCACATAGCGGGTCACGGCGTTACGGTCCAGACCGCTCTCCGGCTTGACGGAGATCAGGAAGCCGAACCAGGACGGGCGGCTGTTGGCAGCCGGCTCCGGCAGGATCAGCTTGTCGGCGGCGGGCTCCAGCGCGGCGCGCAGGCGGTCCCAGTTGTGGCGGCGGCGCTCGATGAAGGCGGGGAACTTCTTCAGCTGCTCGCAGCCGATGGCGGCCTGCATGTCGGTGACCTTGAGGTTATAGCCAAAGTGGCTGTAGACGTACTTGTGGTCGTAGCCCTTGGGCAGCTCGCCGAACTGACCGTCAAAGCGGTGGCCGCAGAAGTTATCCTGGCCGGAGGGGCAGATGCAGTCGCGGCCCCAGTCGCGGAAGGAGAGGATCAGGCGGTTCAGCAGCGGGTTGTTGGTGTAAACGCAGCCGCCCTCGCCCATCGTCATGTGGTGCGGCGGGTAGAAGCTGGACGTGCCGATGTCGCCCCAGGTACCGGTAAAGCGGGTCTCGCCGTTGATGGTGTACTGGGTGCCCAGCGCGTCGCAGTTGTCCTCGACCAGCCACAGATTATGCGCATCGCAGAACGCCTTGACGGCGGACAGGTCAAACGGGTTGCCCAGCGTGTGGGCGATCATGACAGCCTTCGTCTTGGGGGAGAGAGCGGCCTCGAGCTTGGTGACGTCAATGTTGTACTGGGGCACGGTCACATCCACAAACACGGGCACCGCGCCGTACTGGATGGCCGGGGTCACGGTGGTGGGGAAGCCGCAGGCCACGGTGATGATCTCGTCGCCCTTCCTGATCTGGCGGTCACCCAGCTCGGGGGCGGTCAGCGCCATGAAAGCGATCAGGTTGGCGGAGGAACCGCTGTTGACCAGATGGGCGAACTTAACGCCGATCCACTTGGCAAATTCCTTTTCGAACCGGTCGGCAAAGCGGCCCGTCGTCAGCCAGAAGTCCAGCGTGGCATCGGTCAGGGCGCACATTTCCTTCTCATCAAAGACGCGGGCTGCGTAGGTGATGCGGTCGCCCTCCTGATAGGGGGTCTTTCTCTCCTTGAAGTCGTGATAATACTCGGCGACCATTGCCTTGATCTGCTCGCGGGCTTCTGCCTCATTCTTCCATGCCATAGGTTTTGCTCTCCTTTTATTGTTTTTCATAATAGTAATAGGTCGTTGGTTTCACACCGCCAGCCGATGTGAAGGTCGTCTGCAGCTGGTATCCGAGCATGTCGGGCGTGTAGCCATTCTGCCCCAGATAGACCCCCAGTATGTCATCCACGACAAAGCTTGGCTGGGCCTTCAACTCTGCCAGAATATGAGGGAGTAATTTTTCGGTATCTGCCACGCCGTAATCCGCAGCATCCACGTAATGTCCGTAGTTGTCCCAGCCTGCTGCGTGGTAGATGATTCCCACATCGCGGCCAACCGCAAAGGTGTTGTCCGGTATATTGGCAGAGAAATTCTCCACCTCCGCATAGATGCCGCGGGTGCTGAACGCACCGCGCTCCTGCAGGATCACTGTATTCATCACGCCGCCGGGCAGCTGTGCCGTAAGCACGCAGAGCACCAGCAGCACGGCCAGTCCCACAGACTGTGCCGCCGTCTGGTACAGGCCGCCCAGCTTCTTGCGTAGCCCCTCCCCGTCCGTCAGCGCCTGCAGCGGGAAGCACAGGCAAAGCAGTGCCTCCGGCAGGCAGATCTCCAGATTCATCCAGGCGGAGCGGTTTGCATAGTAGCTGAACGATACCAGCCCCAGTACCGACAGGCAGGCCGCAAATGAGGCAATGTCCTCCGCTTTGGCTGTTTTTCCGATAGCGGTTGTCTGGAACAGCGACCATGCCAGCACAGCCAGCATAAGCAGCAGCACAAACACCCATGGGCGCACGCCTAGCTCAAGCGGGTAGCCGATGGAACCATCCATATAATTGCTGCTGTACAGCGGGTAAAAAAACACCTTGAAGATCGGTGCTCCGCCGCAGGCCAGATTATACAAATTTGTCAGGCCAATGGCCCCCAGCACCGCCAACACAGCGCCCAGCAGCAGCGCACCATAGCGTTCCCACTGGCCGCGGGCGTACCATGGCTCCTGCTGCCACCAGCGGACGATGCAGCCCGCGCACCAGCCGACGATACAGAACAGACCACTCTCGGTGCTCCACAGCACTGCCAGCATGCACAGAAGCCAGCCGCCCCAGAACCGAGCCGTTTTTTTCGACTGCTTTTTCCGCAAGCAGAACAGCATATAGGCCGCCAGCAACATCGGGAATACCAAACGGTGAGGCTGCAGCTGCCAGTAATTCGTCCGTCTGTATGCAAACGGAATGACCGGCACAACCAGTGCCATCAACAGGCGTACCCAGTTCTTTTTTATCAGGTGATGGATGCAGTACAGCATGGCCAGATCCGTCACAACGCCGACCAGCGCGATCAGGAATTGAATAACAACAGCCTTTGCACCGAAGATCTTCATCGGCAGCAGGAAGAACAGCCCGTAGTGGCCGTAGATGCCTGTCGTCAACTCCTCATAGGGGATGCCGTCAGCCACGTTGTAGATGCTTTCCAAATACGCCTCACCGTGGTACGGGTCTCCCTCAAACGTATTGACGATCCATACGCCCAAGAAGTACATCACTGCCGAAAGGCCGTAGCCGCCCCAGGTCACCCACCGCGGGCAATCCTTACCCGTCAGCAGCAGATAGACTGCTGCAGCAAAAAAGAGCACCGTAAGCAGGTAATACAGCGGCACCAGCTGCGGTGTCGTCAGGGATGACTGCACCGCTGTAGGCCCCGCAAACTCCTTGGATACACCAATGTTCGCGTAATAGATAAGGTAAGCGGCTGTCACCAGCGCAGATGCCACAAGGGCCGCTGCCGCGCCGCGGCCCTGCAGACGCGCGTCGCAGGCTCGCACAAAGCCGCGCTCCTGCGGCAGAATACGGGCAAAAAGGTTGCCGAACAGCAAAAGCGAAACGCCGAACAGTACTAGAACCACGGCATAGTTGACCATGTTGCTGTTGATGGGCCACGGCTGGTCGTCCCATACATGCGTCAGCCAGGAAATCAGATAGACTCCGCCTACCAAAGCCGAAATGACATAAGCGCTTGCTATGCTCCTCTGTTCCTTTGTCATTTCTGCTCCTCTAAGAAGCTGTTGATTTCCTTTTCCATCTCCGCCGGGACGTCGCCGTTGGCAAGCCAGATCTTGCTGAAGGCGACGGTCTTTTCCATGCACTCGGCCATGTGCCAGCGCGGCGTCCAGCCGAAGGTCGTTTTCAGCTTGCTGCAGTCCAGCTTCAGGAAGTTGGCCTCGTGCGGGGCATTGGCCTCGGCCTGATTCTCCCAGGCGGCGTCGCCGCCCCAGGCCCGGCAGAACAGATCCACCAGCGTGCCGGTGGTGACGCAGTCGCAGTCGTCGGGGCCTACATTATAGTAGCCCGCAAAGCGGCTGTCCTCATACTGGCGCTGGGCGATCAGCAGGTAGGCCGCCAGCGGCTCCAGCACATGCTGGTACGGGCGGGTCGAGTAGGGGTTGCGCACGCCGATCTTACGGCCCGCGGCCATGGCGCGGACGCAGTCGGGGATGATGCGGTCATTGGCAAAGTCGCCGCCGCCGATGACATTGCCCGCGCGGGCCGTCGAGACGGCCACGGTCTTATCGGCAAAAAAGCTGTTGATGTAGGAGTGCGTCGCCAACTCCGAGCAGCTCTTGCTGTTGGAGTAGGGGTCGAAACCGTCCAGCGGCTCGTTCTCGCGGTAGCCCCAGGCCCACTCGTTGTTGTGGTAGACCTTGTCGGTGGTGACGTTCAGCACCGAGCGGGGCGCTCTGCCCTGCTGCCGGGCCAGCCGCACGCATTCCAGCAGGTTGACCGTACCCATAACGTTCGTCTCATAGGTGTAGCGCGGGTCCTTGTAGCTGTCGCGCACGATGGGCTGCGCGGCCAGGTGCAGCACAATGTCGGGCTGCGCCGCGTCAAAAGCGGCCTTCAGCGCGTCAAAGTCGCGGATGTCGCCGATGACGCTGTGCATCTTGTCCTCGACGCCGGCGATAGAGAAAAGGTTCGGCTGCGTCGGCGGCTGCAGGCTGTAGCCCGTGACCTCGGCCCCGGCCATCAGCAGCATCTTGCAGAGCCAGCTGCCCTTGAAGCCGGTGTGGCCGGTGACGAACACCCGCTTGCCGCGGTAAAATTCAGGATCGTAATGTACCATCATCAATCCTCCCACTTCTTCCAGGGCGCGTTGCCGGTGGCAAGCATTTTCTCCAGGACCTGCTTCTCGCGGGCGGTGTCCATGCACTGCCAGAAGCCCTTGTGGATATAGCTCATCAGCTGACCCTCCTCGGCCAGCTTCTGCAGCGGCTTCTGCTCAAAGACGCAGGCGTCGCCGTCCAGATAGTCGAAGATCTGCGGCTCCAGCACCATATAGCCCGCGTTGATAAGCGCGCCGTCGCTGGCCTTCTTTTCACGGAAAGAACGGACAGAATTATCCTCGGCAATATCCAGAACGCCCTTCTGCTGCTCCTGCTGAACGGCGGTCAGCGTGGCGATCTTGCCGTTCTCGCGGTGGAATGCCACCAGCTTGGCAATGTCCACATCGCAGACGCCGTCGCCGTAGGTCATCATGAAGGTCTCATTGCCGATGTAGGGACGAATGCGTTTGATGCGCCCGCCGGTCATCGTGTTGAGGCCGGTGTCCACAACGGTGACCTTCCACGGCTCGGTGTGGTGGTTGTGGACGATCATCTCGTTCTGGCCGCGGGTGAAATCAAACGTAATATCGCTGGTATGCAGGAAGTAATCCGCGAACCACTCCTTGATCATGTGCTGCTTGTAGCCCGCGCAGATGACAAAGTCGTGAAAGCCGTAGTAGGAATATTCCTTCATGATATGCCACAGGATGGGCATGTTGCCGATTTCGATCATCGGCTTGGGCTTGTAGACGCTTTCTTCGCTGATGCGCGTGCCAAGGCCGCCAGCCAGAATTACTACTTTCATAGTGCGCTCCTTTATTGTTTTGTGAGCCGGTCAGTCCGTCGACGACCGGTTTTTGTCCCGTGCGCTCTGCCTCGTTTGGGCAATTTTACACACTTATTCATAATGAAGAGTATAACACACACGCTCTGTAATTGCAACAATTTACGCCCGTCTGCGCCGTGCCAAAACCATCGGTTCAAAGTCAATATTTTTGTCCAGAACCCACAAAAGGCCGTGGTTCGCACATTTTTTGCGCTTTTGCGTTCCAAATTTTACATACTGTATTTCCGCAAAAAAATCCCCGCCGCCGGGGTGCGGCGGGGGGGATTTTCATGGTGGAGCTGTAGGGAGGCGGCGCCCTCGGCGACCCGGGCCGTCCGCCTTACTGCTGCTGCTTAAAATAATACACTGCACCGACAAGGCCGGCGTCGTTCTGGAGGGCTGCGGCCCTGACCTCAAGGCCCTCGGCGAAGGCGGGCATGATGCTTTTGCGCACCTGCGCGGCCAGCGGGTCGATCAGCAGCGCCTGCTGCGCGCTGACGCCGCCGCCGATCAGGATCATCTGCGGGTTGAAGATGTGTACAAGGCCCGCAAGGCCCTGGGCGATCTCGTTGATC